>Ga0255760_10001753_pt1 | contig 20514 bp, 17 predicted proteins | sample 071ome_25_FD_179960 | JGI IMG/M metagenome (GOLD analysis project Ga0255760, IMG submission 179960) | Coastal salt marsh microbial communities from the Groves Creek Marsh, Skidaway Island, Georgia - 071410BT metaG (version 2) | ecosystem: Environmental > Aquatic > Marine > Intertidal zone >... | reverse complement strand
TGACCCCGGTCGACTTCGGCGATGTCTGCGTGAACTATGACCGCGAATGGTTTGACAACAGCGATCTTGAACCTCCAGCAAGCCTTGATGAACTCGTCGACCCAACGTATGCAGACTTGCTCGCCGTACAACATCCCGGAACGTCGTCACCAGGCCTCGCATTCTTACTCAGCACCATCGTGCGCGTTGGGGACCATTGGACCAATTACTGGCAGGACCTCGTCGCCAACGGAGTGCTCATCACCAACGATTGGGAAGAGGCCTACTACGGGGCATTCACACGAGCTGGTGGCGATCGCCCACTCGTGGTGAGCTATGGCTCAAGCCCCCCATTTGAGGTGCTCTACGGCGACGACCCGAACGCCACGGTCGCACCAACCGGAGTCATAGAAGACACGTGTTATCGGCAGGTCGAATTCGCTGGAGTTCTTCGAGGAACAGACTCCCCCGACGAAGCACGTCAACTTGTTGATTTCTTAGTCAGCAATGAGTTCCAGCAACACATTCCCCTCAACCTCTATGTGTTCCCGGTTGCCGATGTCGAACTCGAAAAGGTCTTCGTCGACCACGCAGTTATCCCCGAAAACCCTCCTGCGCTCGACCAAACCGAAATTGATGACGGCCGGGCGACATGGGTTGAACTATGGGCCGACATCACCGGCTAAACCGGCCTCCTCGTTGGTGGAACGCGGCCGTCACCGTTCCACCAACTGCATTTGCGGTTGTCTTCGTCATCGTTCCCGTTGCGATGCTTGCCGTGCAGGCGGTCAGCGTCGACGCGGCCACCGCGACCCTGTCAGATCCTCGAACATGGCGAGTGATCTGGTTCACCACATTTCAGGCAATGATCTCGACCGTTACCACCCTCGCAATCGGCCTCATTCCGGGGCTCGTCATTGCTCGCTCCAATTTTCGCGGACGTCAGTTCGTTCTGAGTTTGTTTGCAGCCGTATTTGTTATGCCAACGGTGGTCATGGCAGCGGGAGTTCGAGCCTTACTCCCCGGAGACCCCACCGGGTTATTGCCGATCGTTATTGCCCACACATTCTTCAACCTCGCAATTGTCATCCGTGGAGTAGCTGCTGCACCCGTACCGGTTGAACTTGAGCAGGCAGCAACGGTATTGGGTGCCCGACCGTTCGAGGTTGCACGGACCATCACCCTCCCGCTCTTGCGACCAACACTGGTCGGGCTGACCGCGGTTGTCTTTGCACTGTGCTTCACGAGTTTTGGTGTGGTGCGCATCCTTGGCTCAACGTCGTCCACCACACTCGAGGTGGAAATTTGGCGCGAGACAATCATTCTTGGACGTATCGACCGAGGAGTCGTACTCGCTGTGATTCAACTGGTGATGCTCGCCATCGGTCTTGGTGTGTGGATCGTCATCAGGCGCAGAGCGGGAGCATTCCACTCTGGCGATCGGCAACCGATTTCACGCGGCGGACGATACGTGGTCATAGGGAGTTGCCTCCTGGTTTCGGCCCCAATCATCGCCCTCGTTCAAGGCTCATTTCGTGTCAATGGTGCCCTCAGCGCATCAGGTTGGCGCAACCTATTGAGTAACTCAATAGGCCCCGGTTTACGTCTCGGGTTTGACCCCGTGGATGCGATGCTCGCCTCTCTGGTCACGGCTTCTTTCGCAACCGCCTTAGCGCTCATCATCGCAGTGCTGATCGTCGCCACCGTCGCATCATCGCCAAAGATCGGTCGCGTTGTGGACGGAGTCGCAATGCTCCCGCTCGGGATTTCCGCTGTGACTCTCGGGCTCGGATTACTCATCACCTTTGATGTTCCTCCGTTTGATTGGCGAGCATCACCTTTCATGACACCCCTCGGGCACGCTCTCATCGCCACCCCATTTGTCGTGAGACCTGCCGTCGGCGCTCTGGCAACCATGAACCGCCGACATGTTGACGCCGCTGCGACCCTCGGTGCCCGGCCCATACGTTCATTGATCGACTCGATCATTCCTATTGTGTCCATCCCTCTGCTCTCAGGCGCGGGATTTGCTGTCGCGATTTCGCTCGGAGAATTTGGTGCAACGAGCATGTTGTCACGCAGCGGAGGAGAGACCTTGCCGATTGTGATCGAACGGCTACTTGCTCGAACTGGAGGAGATTTTCGCGCTCGCGCCTATGGGCTCTCACTCATTCTTGCGTCGGCCACAATGGGCATTGTGATTGCGCTCGAAACTGCGGCGAATCGGAAACAGCGATGAGTGTTCTTCACGTTGACCAACTTCGCATCGTCCGAGGCAGCACCCCCGTCATCATCGACGCGTCATTCCAGGTTGACCACGGCACTACAACGGTCATCGTTGGCCCATCAGGCAGCGGGAAGTCAACACTCCTTGCCGGTATTGCTGGCCTCGTCAGTATTGCTCACGGAGCTATCCGCCTGAACAGCCGAGACATCACGAACGTACCGACTGCCCAGCGAAAGATTGGACTTGTCTTTCAGGACAATCAATTGTTTCCGCATCTTTCGGTTGAGGAGAACATCATTTACGGTCTTCGACGCCAACAAGGGCATCGGTTCGACCACGCTGACCGTCTAGAAGAATTGTTGAGCCTCGTCGACCTCAGCGGATTTGGCTCACGCAGTGTGCGGGACCTCTCTGGCGGAGAGGCCAAACGTGTCGCTCTCGCCCGTGCACTTGCGCCCGAACCAGAGCTACTGCTGCTCGATGAACCTTTGACCGGACTGGATGAATCACTTCACGACCGGCTTCTCCACGACCTCGTCAACGTCTTGTCGACGTCCAGCACGACTGCGATCTGGGTCACACATCATCGAAAAGAAGCATCAGTTGCCGGAAGTCGGATCCTCAGCATCGATAATGGGGAGCTCACGCCGCTACAAGGCCGGCTGAGAAATTGGGACGTTCGACTAGTCAGCGCATCCGACACATTCGATTTGCGTCGCTCTGTTCTCCGGTCTGACACCATCACAAACGACGTCAATTTCGATGGCGACGACAGTGCAGTTCATCTTGCCGCACACGATCCCGTCAGTGGTGAGATCGCTGCAATCTCGAGTTGGTTCCAGCGAAGTCGCCCACAACAGTCGTTCTCCGGGCTTCAACTACGGGGAATGGCAAGTGCACCTGAGCACCGCGGAACCGGCGCAGCCCAAGCCCTGCTCTCGGCAGGAATAGACCTTGGACGAAGCCTTCAGGTTGACGAAATTTGGGCCCGAGCACGAGACACTGCGCTCGGGTTTTATCTGAAGCACCAATTCGTCAGCGAGGAACCAGGGTACGTTGATGACCACACCGGGCTCCCGCACCACACCGTTGTGCTCCGGCTGCGGTAGCGAATCGTTTTCATTCCGACTGCCACTCCAGTCTGCCCTCTCTGAGGAATGAACATTCTTGAGCCGTTCACTCCTGAACTGATCTGCGACGTCAACAGCGCAGCCGCTGCGTTTCGACTTCAAGCCCGATTTTTTGAGGGCCTTCAACTCCGCCAACTACTCCTCCATTGCAGCGAAGACATTTGGTCGATGCCATCGGCCGACCTTTGGAGGCAATCGTTACTCTCCGTTATTCGCTTGGTTGAATCACATTGCGATTCATTGAGGCATGCCGCCACCCAACTTGAGTACCAAACATTCACCGGAGCATCGAATGGATCTGGCGGCTGGTGACGAGCAGCATCTCAGGTTGGGTCGACCCAGCGAGACTTTCAACTGTTCGATCCATGCTGATCGATGTTCTCACTCATCTCGACCACACATCGATACCCCTGAGCGACTCTTCCCGAGTGGTTGCGACATCGCTGCGCAGAGTCATCACCGACGACCTGATCGTTGCGATCGATCGCATCGTTACCTTCGATGGCTGGCACCGGTGGGAATCTGCCAGCCTTCCGAACGAACTGGCTGTCACAACCCCCACATTTCGATTCAGCACTCACCCAGAAGAACTGGCTGCGCTCGTCACCAAGGTTTCCCAAGGCGGAATCAACGCGAACGTGATGAGGGCTCTCGCCGCCCACATCAATCAGCACCAGATTGACCTCGGTCTTGCAAAGAGCGACCTTAATTACCCCGGGTCAGTTTGGGCGCTACTGCTTCAACAAGCGTCGTCTAATCGGTCAGCCGCAATCACTGGTTTACTCGCTGCCGTCGTCACGCACGATCGCACGGCCACTCTCGCCGAGGCATTTGCTCGACGAGCCCAAAACGATCAGCACGTTGCCCGTCTACTTGGCGACGTGGCTCCGAAACTCGGTGACAGCGCTCTTCGATCTGCACTCCTGGCGCTCACGGCACCGGCCACGTTTGATCGGGTTGGCGGTGTCGATCCCGTTGCTGAACAGATCGCACTAGATGCACTCCTCGTCGCCTCAGCCGGTCATCCAGGTGTCGTGCAATCGATATTTGATGACTACGGCCGACTTGTGTATCTCGCCACCAATCCGTTTCTCAACCCGAGCGCACTTGAAGCGGCCGGGCGTACCGCAATGGGCCTATCTGGTGCGAGCCCGTTACTCCGAAATCTCACATCGATTCATGACAGCCATGGCGAGTTGTCGGTCGGCGGCACTCGACTTGCTGCGACCGCTCTCATCAGCGACCTCGATCAGCTTGCGTCAACCATTGATCTTCCGATTATTCGAGGGCAAGGGCCGCACGGATCGATTGATGTCGGCACTCGCAAACAGTTCTCCGCCTTACTGTCTGACATGTTGAATGACCATCCGTCAAAGACTGCTGTAGGCCTCGCGTTGCACGATCTGAGGGAACAGCGAATCGAACGTTCGATTTACGAGCTGACCCTCCACCAGGACATTGACTTCGAACGAACGCTTTCAGGCCAACTAGCCGACATCAGTGACGTCAGCCGCACCCTTGATGAAGCTGCTCAGTCAGCCCATGATGCCGACATGCTTCACCGCTCTGAATTCTTCGCTGGGCTCGATGCCGGACTCTCGACTGCGGGGGTGCTTGCTACGGTCGCCACTCCCCTCATCGGGGGCACGGTGGCACTCACTCTCAGCGGAAGCCGACAACTCGCAAACATCATCAACGCTGTTACCGCCGATCACACACCGCCTGACGACATCACCGAACTCATCAACATGGAGACCACAATTTCTGTGCTCACCCATGTGGCCGAGCGACCCCAATCGCACAATCGATTCCACCTCGCAGGAATCACATCCAGCGAATGGAGTGCGCTTTCTGAGGTGCTCAACGAATTCGGTTCCGCCAACACGGGTGAGGCAAAAGCGCGTGCGTACAGTGACGTGATTCAGCTCGTCAACGAGTCTGTCGAATTAACCACCTTCGTCAACACTGTGCAGGTGCTCAGTCGGTCAAATTGACAGCGCCTCTGTCAGGTGAGTCCACTCGGTGGAACCCCATCAACCTCAACACGACCAAGAAACCACCCAAGGCGTTCATGTGGTGGGATCTGCAAAATATCGGCATGCAGTGGCGTCATGCCGATTGGCCTGCGCGCTCTCCACAACATTTCCAACAGCCTCAGATCACTCCTCAAGTAGTGGCTGTCAAGGTGCTCAAGGTGATGACCACATCCAAGATCAACCCAATGGACCTCTACCTCTCGCCACCGCAGCAAAGGAAGGACCGTCCGCGGAACACTCACACCACTCAACAAGGTCGCTGTCCCGCTCCAAGAGGATTCATCAGCTGCTCGGGCGTTCAACTCGAGTGCTAGACGTTCACAGGACTCACGGATGTCCTCGACCTGTTCGGCCCAGGGACGGGGTGCGCCGCTTGCGATATCCGAATTGCGCACGTCAACGCTTACATATTGAGGTTTGCCCTCCAGCAAGTTCACATAGCTATCAGCGTTGCGGGCAACGTGGGTAAGCACGTGACCAATCGACCAACCCGGCAGCAAACTCGGCTGGCCACAATCGATGGTTGATTGCTCCTCAAGCCACTGCACGAATCGACTCTGCGACCTCACACACCCTTCGACCTCACGCGCAACCTGTCGACCATCGACCGCCATGCGTCAAGTTTGCCCGAAGCGCGCGCTCAGAGTTGTTCTCGGCGCGGGATAACGACGACCGTGCCATCAGCTTCGCGATGAACGGTCACACGAACCCCATAAAACTCAGCCAAGGTTTCGGCTGACAGCACATCTTCGACCGAACCATGAGACACAACTGTTCCTTCATGCAATAACGCAAGTCGATCGCTGTACATCCCAGCAAGAGTCAGGTCGTGCATCGCTGAAATGACCGTCAACCCGTGCTCACGACGCAGCCGCTCAACAAGTTCAAACGCCTGCTGCTGGTGGCCGATATCGAGAGCGCTCGTTGGTTCATCCAACAGCAGAATTGGCGCTTCTGTGGCGAGCGCACGAGCGATCACAAGTCGCTGACGTTCGCCGCCGCTCAACACGCCCAACTCGCGAGTTGCGATGCCGTCAAGACCGAGCCGGCCAATGACGTCATCAACCATCGCTCGATCGTTCTTGGTTGGGTGACCGAAATAGCCAATGTGAGGAGTGCGACCAAGCAGCACGTACTCGCGGCCAGTCATTTCATCGGGAAGGATCGGTTCTTGTGGCACGTATGCGACCAGCGATGCTCGACGGGAGCGACTTCGAAGCGATAGAGACGACCCGTCGACAATCACATCGCCTGAGTACTTCACCAGACCAGCCACCGAACGAAGCAGCGTGCTCTTACCTGCCCCATTTGGCCCGATCAATCCAAGCCAACTGCCAGCAGGTACGACCATCGAAAAGTCCCGAACCACTGTTCGCCGCCCGTACTCAACGTTGAGATGCTGAAACTCGACTGAACTCATCGGCTGACCTGACGGGTGCGAAGAAGAATGATGAAGAACGGTGCCCCGATGAACGCAGTGACCACACCGATTGGCACCTCAGCCGGCGAAGACAGCGTCCGGCCAGGAATATCAGCGAGGATGAGAAATGCCCCTCCAACCGTGATGGCAAGAGGAATCACCACTCGATAGCTCGACCCAGCCATCAGCCTCACCATGTGAGGAACGACAAGACCAACAAATCCAATCAAGCCACTCACTGCGACAACTGCTGCAGTTCCGAGCGTTGCTGCAACGACAACCGTCAGCCGCACTCTTCCGACTGGAATACCGAGTGCCGTCGCCTCCTCATCGCCCACCCTCAACACGTCAAGGTGGCGACGGTGGAACAGCAGCACGGCAGTCGATAGCACAACGTACGGCGACACAAGGACGACATCACCCCACGACGCAGTAGCGAGTCGACCAAGAATCCAGTTGTACACCTCACGGACAACGTCAGAGTTCCGTTGGAGAATAAAGGTCTGAATCGCGGTCGTAAGTGACACCATCGCCACGCCGGCGAGGACCAATGTGCTTGAGGTTCGCATTCCACCGAAGGAAGCCCCCACCAAATAGGTGACCGCAACTGTTCCGAGGGCAAACAAAAACGCAATGAGCGGCACTGGATCAACTGGCCAATCGAGGCGATCACTCCCGATTGTGGTGATGACAATTGTCGCTCCAAGCCCACCGCCTGCCGCTGCCCCCAAGAGATACGGATCAACCAGCGGGTTTCGGAATACTCCTTGGTAGCTCGCGCCACCAAGCGACAACGTTGCACCAACAATTCCAGCCAACACCACACGCGGCATTCGAATATCCCAAATGATGGACCACTCCCGTTCGGTTACACCACTAGCGATACCGAGACCACCTTCGCCGAGGCCCGGAATGCGTTCAGCAAGGGCAAGCGGGATTCGCCACCAATCTGGCCCTGCAGGACCAGTCATCGCCCCGGCGCATGCAACGACAACCAGAACGAGCACCGACAACACCACTTTTGTGGGGATTGCACGCCGTTGCTCAGTCATTGGTCAGTCAGATTCGCCTGCTGCGACAACGGCCTCAACAGCATCAACAACTGCTGCCATGTGTTCAACCGTGCGAGGCCCCCAACGTGACGAAATGTCGTCGTTGAGCGGTACGACATGTCCATTTGCGACCGCTGAGAGCACATCCCAACCCGGTCGGGCCGCTACAGACTCAGGGGTCTCACCGCAGTACAGGGTGCACGCCAAGAAGATGATGTCTGGATCTTTATCGAGAATGAACTCAGCAGACAGTTGCGGATATCCATATGACTGGTCTTCCGCTAGATCAGCGATGTTGCGGAGCCCCAACAACGAATACGTTGAACCGATGAAGGTCTCACTGGTGACCGAATAATACGTGTTGTCCAGTTCGTGGTAGTACGTCAGTGGTGTCTCCATCGCTGGAAGGCTGTCGATGCGACCAAGCAGAACCTCGAGATCATCCTGCAGCTGTGCGACGAGGGCCTCAGCCTCGTCAACGTGCCCAGTTGCCTCACCAAGTTCGAGAATCTGAGTAAACGTGTCGTCGATACCAACGGCTGCTGGACCCTCCCAATGCGGAATCCCCGCTCGATCCAGGGCATCAAGCAGATCAGGATTGGTGCCATCGGTAACGATCAGATCTGGCCCCAGACCAATGATTGCTTCGACATTTGGGTCGTATCCACTGATGCCTGGCATCTTGTCAGCTGCGACCGCTGGAAAATTCGAAAAGTCATCGACTGCGAGGACCTGATCACCGGCACCCACCGCATACAACATCTCGGTGGCCGTGGGCGACAAGGAAATAATCGACTCAGGGAACAGCGCCTCGGTTTCCTCACTCTCTGTTGAGGTTGCCTCAGCATCTCCCTCTTCAGAAGGCGAGATGCCATTATCTGTTGTTGTTGTGTCAGTCGTGGCCTCTTCACTCGCCACCTCAACCGATGTCTCAACGGCGTCTAAGCCAGTCTCATCATCAGTCGAGCCGCAAGCAACTGCCATGAGCATCACCGGAACCAGCAGTGCCGGTCGAACTAACTTTTTCAAAATTGTCTCCTAAAAACGGAGCGCAAGTTGGACCTGGACCAGCAAGCTGATCCGCGAGCCTCCCTGTGCCTCGAGGGTGGTTATCGCGCACAACGTGGTCGACCGGGCTCGTCTGGAACACACCAGAACCACCGTTGCGGGACAGCGCCGGGATCTCACCGGACTTCGCTCACGAAGTGACAATGAGAACATAACAGGCTGCACACTGCTCACCACGAATCACGATCCGTAGGGCAGGCCGGTGTTCGTACACCTATGCTCAACAGGGCATGTCTGAATCGAATATTCCCCCCACTGACGCTGGACTCTCTGACGAACCCCTCACCGAAGATCCACGACCAGACGGGCTTCGTTCAGCAGCATCGCTCGTAGTTCTCAACACCGGAAACGGAAAAGGGAAGAGCTCTTCAGCATTTGGAATGATGGTTCGCGGACTCGCTGTCGATTGGAATGTCGCCGTCTGCCAGTTCATCAAGAGCGGTGACTGGCGCGTCGGAGAAGAAAAAATGGGGCGCAAGCTCGGAGTCGAATGGCACTCGTTCGGTGACGGATTCACCTGGGATTCAGACAACCTTGACCACGACCGCAACATCGCTCGTGAGGGGTGGGCAAGAGCGGCTGCAATTATCTCGGCCGGCGAACACCAGTTGGTCATTCTTGATGAACTCACGTACCTCTGCGCATGGGGGTGGATCGATACCGAAGAGGTAGTGACCGCCATTAAAGAGCGACCTGAGAATGTCAACATCATCATCACCGGCCGAGACGCTCCGCAGTCCCTCATCGACGTCGCCGACACAGTGACAGAAATGACCGAAGTGAAGCACGCGTACGCTCAGGGCATTCGGGCAAAACGTGGCATTGACTACTGAGATGAGCCAACTTACGACACTCGACGTTCTCGACCTATCAGAGGCAATCTCTGACTATCGGTCGAAGGGTTGGAATGTCCAAACGATTCGGCCAGCCGATGACCCATACGAGGCAACGGTGCAGTCACCAGATGGTGACACAATTCGCCTTCGCCGCACTCCAATCGTTGTCAGTCGAGCAGAAGACTCCGATGCTGGCCACACCGGTCGAGCCTCGATGACGTACCGAGACCTCATTCCCGGCAGATGGGATGGGCGGTTTATTGCATCTCATATTGCCGTGCCAAACGGCGGAGACATCCCCGACGATGTGCACTATCACGACGTCACATTCCAATTTCTTGCAGTACGAACCGGTTGGGTCGACGTGCTCTACGAAGGCCAAGGTGAAACGATCCGAATGAACCCGGGTGACATCGTGTTGCAACCGCCTGGTATCCGCCACCGAGTACTGGCCACATCGCCCGGATTCGACATTATTGAAATCGGATGCCCCGCTGACCACCTCACCAATTTCGATCACGAGATGGCTCTCCCAAACGGGGTCTACGGTGATCATGCATGGGGAGGGCAGCAATTCGTCTTCTCGACTCCCGGTGATTTCTCAGAGGGTTGGGACCACCCTGGTTTTTCGAGCGATGACAGCGGGATTGGTGCCGCCACCAACGGCATCGTCGAAGTCAGAAGAGTCAGAACGGCACAACAGTCCCACGTCTATGAATCCAAACCGTTTGAATTCCGATTCATCTTTGTCATGGACGGCGACATTGATGTCACGGTCACCGATGGTGCTGTGTACCACTTAACAAGTGGAGACTCGATTGCTCTTCCACCTGCGGCACAAGCGACAATCGCTCAAGGTTCACACGAGGCAACTTTGCTTGATGTCCTCGTGCCACAAATCGCCGCAAGTTAACCTTTCGGTTCGTGCCACTCACCACAATCGCCAGCCAGGTTGCCCGCGGATTTGCCATGGGCTCAGCCGATATCGTGCCCGGCGTCTCAGGTGGAACTGTCGCTCTCGTACTAGGGATCTACGAACGACTCATTGAGAACATTCAGCGCGGAGCATCAGCATTACGCTCAGTGCTCGCACGTGATGGCTCCGGCGCCATCTCAAAGGCGCGCTCGGTTGAGTGGGGATGGTTGCTCTCGCTTCTGGTTGGAATTCTCGTTGCGATTGCGTCTCTCTCAGCCATCATCGAGCAGTTACTCGACGAACAAGCAGTTCGAACTTCCGCCGTCTTTCTTGGCCTCGTCACAGGATCAATCGTGATCGCATGGAAACTCATCAAAGATCGGGCTGCGGTGCACGGAGCGATCGCCATCTGTATTGGCGCAGCTCTGTTCTTTCTGCTCGGCCTGCGATCTGACACGCACGCCATTGGGCCTGAGGTGGTGACACGCCCAATTTGGATATTTGTTCTCGCTGGCGCCCTTGCCATCTGCGCAATGATTTTGCCGGGGATCTCTGGATCATTCATTCTCGTCATGATTGGGATGTACACCGAAATCATCGGAGCTGTAAACGATCGAAACCTCGCCGTTCTCGCTGCAACGGGAATCGGGTGCATACTCGGGCTTGCAGGTTTCTCAACCTTGTTGAACTGGCTGCTCACGAACTACCACGACATCATGATTGCGGCGATGGTGGGTCTCATGCTCGGGTCGGTTCGAGTGCTGTGGCCGTGGCCAAATGGGACATCGACTACCGAGCTTGCAGCACCCGAAGGTGACGTCATCGTTCCCGTTGTGTTGGTGGTTATCGCTGCGGCGGTAGTGATCGTGGTGGAACGATTCTCGAGCCGCTCAGCACCATCAAGCAGCTGACAGCGCCGCCACGTCAATGCGGTAAAGGTCGGCGGCGTTCCCAGACAAAATTGCCTGGGTCATCTCATCGGTGAGATGTGCAGTGTGCTCGGTCAACATCTCCTGCGACCAAGGCCACGTTGAATCGCTGTGTGGGAAATCATTCGCCCACATCAAACGTCGCCAATTCATCTGCTCGGCAACACGAAACGCCGTCCAGTCATCTTGGAATGTGGTGTAGATGTGCTCCGCGAAATACTCCGACGGCAACCGCTGCAACTCAACACCTGGAGCCATCCAATTGCGATGCCGCTTCCAGGCGTGATCCATGCGATACATGTAATGCGGGACCCAGCCAGCGTCCGCCTCCACGCACACCACCCTCAAGTTGGGGTGCCGTTCAAAGACCCCGCCGTAAATGAGTGTTCCCATGATGTCTTGGATCCCGCGAATGATGGCTAGAAAGCCATTAATGCGTGGGCCGCGGGGCCGACTTTCGAAGGCACTTGCTCGCGAAGTGAGAATGTGAAAACTCAATGGAAGGCCAAGGTCAATGGCTGCCTCCCAGAACGGGTCCCACATCGGATCGTCATAGTCGCCTGAACCGTCTTCAGCCCACGTCGCAGGTTCACCTGGCATCATCACTCCACGGAGCCCGAGATCTGAGATCCGTTGAAGGTCAGCGATGCCCTCCTCGACGCTCCGAAGTGCAGTCTGCCCACAACCAAGTAAGCGATCGGGGGCGACAGAGCAGTAATCCGCAATCCAGCGGTTGTACGCAGTAAATGTGGCGTGCTTGAAGTCAGCATCTGGATGATTACAGATCATCATTCCAACCGTCGGGTAGATCACTTCTGCCGCAACACCATCGCGCTGCTGATCCGCGATTCGATAGTTCGCGTCCCAGCCAGAACGATGCAACTCGTCAAATGACACACCTGACACCGTCAACTCTTCCGCTGGTTTGCCAGCAGCCGCCACCAGTCCCATCGCAATCGGGCGTGACATCCCAGGGATCACGAACATGTCGCCACGTTGCTCATCGCTCACCATATGCGGGGCACGGTCACGCCATGCCGGGTCGATATGTGCGGTGTAACAGTCAGGGGGTTCGGTGATATGCGAGTCGGCGCTGATCACAGGAAACGGAAACGTCACCGTCCACCTCGCACGAGACGTCCCGGCGTTGCTCCGGTTGACTCACCATCAGCCATAATTTCAACGCCGGCAACAAAGGTATGGCGGTACCCATCAGCCCGTTGCAACATGCGCTTACCGCCTGCAGGCAGGTCGTAGGCCATCTCAGGCGCATGCAGTTGAAGTCCATCGAAATCGATGATGTTGAGGTCGGCTCGTTGGCCAACACCGATCACACCGCGATCTCTGAGCCCTACGGTTTCAGCTGTCATACGGCACTGTTTAGCGATCAGCGTCTCGACAGGAATTCGTCCAGTTGGGCGATCTCGCCCCCACCACTGCAGCAATGTCGTCGGGAAACTCACATCGCAAATCGTTCCGACATGAGCACCACCATCGGAGAGACCGGGGACCGTCGCTGGGTGCAACAGCATCTCACCAACGGCATCGAGGTTCTCTCCAAACCAGTTCAGGATTGGCTGGTACAACAATGCGTGGCCATCTTGCTCGAGCATCCAGTCGTAGAGCAGTTCAAGCGGTTCACGGCCCTCGCGCCGGGCGATTGCTTCCACCGATGTCGATGGGTCGGGTTCGTAGTTCGGCGGGTTACCGAGTTGGAAAATAAATCTGTATCGGTGAATTGCGCGGCTTCCGAGCGAGGTGTCATCGACCCGAGCGCCATCAATAATCTTTCGGCGAAGTTCAGGATCTTTCATCACGGCGACACGCTCAGCAAGTGGACGATCAGCGATTGCCTTGTACGGCTCAGAGAACATGAACGGATGAAGAGTTGCTTCAAGCCCAAGCATCAGCCCAACTGCGCGAGCACCTACCTGGCCACGCATTTGTACGCCTCGTGCTGAGGCGTCAGCGAAACGCTGAAGTTCAACCCTCCAGTCATCACCAGACTTCGCACCCTGTGCGATTGACACTGAGATCGGGCGTCCCGACTCAGCGGCCATTCGCTCGAAGAGGTCCAGCTCTGCGTCACGATCAATAAAGTCCGTGACTGCCTGCAAGACCCCTTTCTTTGCCTCGCCCAACGCCTTTGCGATGCCGACGAGTTCGTCAGCCTCTGCACGCAATGTCGGAGTCGGCTCACCAAGGCTCGTCCGATGGTTCAACGTCCGACTTGTTGAGAATCCGAGTGCACCTGCCTCAACCGCCTCTCGGGCGAGTCGAGCCATCTCAGCGATGTCATCTGGAGTAGCTGGTTCTTGTGTTGCTCCCCGCTCCCCCATCACGTGCAGGCGAAGGGCTCCGTGGGGCAACTGTGTACCGAGATCGATATCGCGGGGACGGCGCTCGAGCTCATCTAAGTACTCGGGGAAACTTGACCAATTCCAAGAAAGCCCCTCATGCAGGGCCGTTCCTGGGATGTCCTCAACACCTTCCATCAACTGGATAAGTCGCTCACGGTTGTGCTCATGAACCGGAGCAAACCCCACGCCACAGTTCCCCATCACGACCGTCGTCACACCATGCCAACTCGACGGGGCGAGAGCCGAATCCCAGGTGGCTTGACCGTCGTAATGGGTGTGGATGTCAACAAAACCTGGAGTCACCAGATGACCCTCAGCGTCGATCTCACGCGTACCTGACCCAGATACCGAGCCGACTTCGGTAATCACACCGTTCGAGACGGCAACGTCACCGATTGCTCGTTCTGCCCCAGTCCCGTCAACGACCGTGCCATTACGAATTACGAGTTCATGCTCTGCCATGACACTCCTTTCCCCACCTGGAACGCTAGTCCGAGTGAGATCAACGAAGTGAAGTCAGCGAGCAGCTAAGTCAGCGATGCGAGAAATGCCCTCTGCAATGTCGTCGTCACCAAGAGCAAACGAGAAACGGGCGTAGCCAGGGGCGCCAAAGGCCTCGCCCGGAACAAACGCAACCTTTGCCTCAGTTAGCACAAGATCAGCGAGTTCGAGCGTGGTATTCGCAACCGCACCGCCGAGCGGCCGGCCGAGCAGACCACTCACATTCGGAAAACAATAAAACGCCCCCTGAGGCTCAATACAGGTCACTCCCGGGATTGCTGTCAGCAGACGATGCATCTCAGTTCCACGACGTTCAAACGCCGCTCGCATCATCGCAACATCATCTAACGGGCCAGCAACGGCAGCGAGGGCTGCCTGCTGAGCAACGTTCGCAACGTTTGATGTCGCATGTGACTGGAAGTTTGTGGCGGCCTTGATGACATCGGTCGGTCCGACCATCCAGCCGACACGCCATCCGGTCATTGCGTACGTCTTCGCAACACCGTTCACGACAACACATTGGTTTGCGACTTCGGGAACAAGCGTTGGCATTGAAGCGAACTCGTTGTCGCCATAGATGAGGTGTTCGTAAATCTCGTCGGTCAACACCCACACACCATGCTCAACGGCCCAGCGACCGATTGCAGCAATCTCGTCAGGGGTGTACACCGCTCCAGAGGGGTTATCAGGGCTCACAAACAGCAGCACTTTCGTGCGAGGGGTACGCACTGCCTCGAGCTGGTCGACAGTCACTTTGAACCCAGCGGCATCATCGGTTTCGATCACCACAGGAACTCCGCCAGCGAGCACGATCGCCTCGGGGTACGTTGTCCAGTACGGAGCCGGACAAATCACTTCATCACCCGGATCGCATAACGCGGCAAATGCGGTGTAGACCGCGTGCTTACCGCCATTCGTCACGAGCACCTGGTCTGCTGAAATCTCAAAGGACGAATCGCGCATGGTTTTTGCAGCAATTGCCTCGCGAAGTTCTGGGAGTCCACCTGCCGGCGAATACCGATGGTTTTTCACCTCGCGACAGGCAGCGGCTGCGGCATCAACAATGTGCGCTGGTGTAGGAAAATCTGGCTCACCGGCACCAAAACCGATGACGTTCTCTCCTTGTGCTTTCAACGCCTTCGCTTTCGAGTCAACGGCAAGAGTTGCAGAAGGAGCGATAGATGCAAGACGGGATGACACTCGATTCACACCCATACTCTGCCAGCATTTACGCCACTTCACCCCGCCGACGTCGCTTTCATAATTGAAATGTTCTCGCCCGCGGCGTAGTAGTCGCGCCGACTGCCTGCCATCCTTGAGGTGTGGAACCCTCCGCTATTACCATCCCCAACGAACTACTCCCCGAAGATGGCCGTTTTGGCTGCGGACCTTCCAAGGTCAGGCTGGAACAAATCTCAGCTATCAGCGATGCCGCCACAACGATCATGGGCACCTCGCACCGGCAAGCACCAGTGAAAAACTTGGTTGGTTCGGTACGTGCCGGACTGACTGAACTTTTTGGTCTTCCCGACGGATGGGAGATCGTCCTCGGTAACGGCGGATCGACCGTGTTTTGGGACGCCGCCACCTTCGGCCTCATCGAATCACGCAGCCAACATCTCGTATTTGGTGAGTTCTCGTCGAAATTTGCTGACGCCTCAGCTGCCGCGCCACATCTCGGCCAACCATCAGTTATCAGTTGTGATCCAGGCGACCACCCATCGGCGGCGGCAGAACAGGGAATTGACCTGTACGCACTCACTCATAACGAAACCTCAACCGGTGTGGCAATGACCCTGACGCGCCCACAAGGCATCGATGATGGGGCGCTTGTCGCAGTCGATGCCACTAGCGCGGCTGGAGGTCTCACATGGGACCCATCAGAGGTTGACGTCTACTACTTTGCGCCACAAAAGAGTTTCGCTGCAGATGGTGGTCTCTGGATTGCAGCCTGCTCGCCAGCAGCAACCGAACGAATTGAACGCATTGCCGCAAGTGACCGTTGGCGGCCGGCCGCCCTCGACCTTGGTATTGCACTGTCGAACAGTCGACTCAATCAGACCTACAACACCCCAGCGCTTGCAACGCTCATCATGTTCAACTCCCAAATTGAATGGATGCTGAGCAACGGTGGAGCGTCATGGGTTGCAGATCGGGTGGCCACCTCCGCCGCAACCATGTACGGATGGGCCGAAGCGAATCCACTCGCAACGCCATTCGTTGCTGATCCGAACAAGCGCTCCAACGTTGTCGCAACAATTGACATCGATGCCAGCATCGAAGCCACTTCGATCAGTGCTGCACTTCGAGCAAACGGAATTGTCGACACCGACAGTTACCGCAAACTCGGCCGTAACCAACTCCGGGTTGGGATGTTCCCAGCAATTGATCCAGCAGATATCGAGCGGCTCACCGCCTGTATTGACTACGTCATGGAGCATCTCGCCAAGTGACAGACGACTTCACGCCAACAGTCGAGGAAATCCTTACGCTCGACGCCGAATCCGTTCTGCCATTGCGAAACCCAGTGATGGTCGTCGCTCTTGAGGGCTGGTTCGACATGGCAGGTGCAGCAAGCGCTGCAATCGAAGCGCTCTTTGATGACGAGCACCGCGTCACTGTCGGTGAGATTGAACCCGACCCTCTGTACGACTTCACGATCGAGCGTCCTCAGGTTGAAATGACCGAGGGCCACATTCGAACGATCAGATGGCCCCGAAATCACATCGACATCTGGCGCAGCGATGACGCATCGCGTGATGTCGTACTGTTGCTCGGCGTTGAGCCACATCTGTCGTGGAGAACATATTGCGATGCCATCGTCTCAACCTGTCACACCTTGGGGTGTTCACTTGTCGTCACCGTTGGCGCTGGCGCTGAGCAGGTACCCCATTCACGATCACCAATGGTCACCGGAAGCTCGACCAACCGTGACCTTGCACAACGTCTCGGGCTCAGCACACCGTCATACCAAGGCGTCACCGGCGTCGTAGGCGTGTTACATCCGACCCTCGAAGCATCAGGAATTCCATCGGTTTCCCTTCGAGTTGGTATCCCCCACTACCTCTCGAATACAAGCCACCCGCTCGCTATTCGATCGCTGCAATCACATCTTTCACACGTGCTCGGAGTCGGACCCGGCCGAGATCTCAGCAACGATGTGAACCAGGCCCGAATGCTGCACGACGAACTCGTTGCGACAGACCCTCAACTCGCAATGTACGTGACCATGCTCGAACGCGAGTTTGATCGCCGAGCCGAATCAATCATCCCGAGTGCGGATGATCTCGGTGCTGAGCTTGAAGAGTTCCTCCGCGACCTCAACAGCGACGACGAATAGGCCGCTTCACGCGTCATCCGCTCCACCCCCCTACTATTCACCTATGGGGGATACACGAGGGCTACTCGACGACGACTCAACCACAGCGACAGACCTGCATGGCCAGGTCGCTCATCGATCTCTGATCGAACACAGCGCTCGCCTTGCGAGAACACTGCATCAAGTGACCGAAGGCGTGTGGTGCCTTGTTGGTAATGGATTATCCAACCAGACATTCATCACCGCTCCAGATGGCATCATCGCAATCGACACAGGCGAATCCATCGAGGAGATGCGCGACGCCCTGATTGAACTGAGAACGGTCAGTGATGCACCCGTCGTTGCGGTGATCTACACACACTTTCACTATGTGAGCGGCACCCAGGCGATCCTCGATTCCGAGCCGGTCACGGCCATCTGGGGGCATGAACGAATCGAGGGCAACCTTCGTCGGTCTGCGACCGAGATCGCCCCGGCATATGGTCGTGGACTCGTCGAGCAATTCGCGATGCAACTTCCCACCGATGGTCCTGATGGCAACGTCAATGTCGGACTCGGACGGGCATACCGCATGCCCGAACATGCCCCCTATTCAGGGGGCCACATACCAGCGACACACACCTTCGCTGAAGCGACCACTATCGACGTGGCAGGTCTCACGATCGAGGTCACTCCTGCTCCATCGGATGCTGATGACTCGGTGACCCTATGGATACCGAGCCTTGGCGTTGCAGTCCACAACATCATGTGGCCGGCGCTGTTCAACGTATTCGCTATCCGCGGCGAAGAGTACCGAGATCCGCGTGTCTTGCTTACCGGGCTTGACCATCTTCATTCACTCGGCGCTGACCACTTGGTTGCAACTCACGGGCCACCGCTGTCAGGAGCGGACGAGATCGAATCACGGCTTCTCGCCTATCGCGACTCGGTCCAGTTCTTATGGGACCAGACCGTGCGATGGACAAACCGTGGCGCAACCTCGGCCGAGCTAGCCCACCGTGTTCAACTGCCATCGCTGTTCGGTGACGATTGGCTCACCCAGCAGCACTATGGCATCGCAGAACACCATGCGCGCCAAATTCGAAACGGTCTGTTTGGGTTCTTCGACGGTGATCCTGCCAACATCCTCCCTCTCGACACAAATGATCACGCAGCACATCTCATAGAAGCAATGGGTGGCCCAGAAGCGGTTCGAGAACGATGCAAAACAGCCATCACCAACGATCTCCGCTGGGGGCTCTACCTCGCTGCTCAACTTGCTCATCACGACGACGCCACCGACGAAGATCGCGGGCTCCTCGCTAACGCACTTCGTACCGCGGCCCGGCGAACACCGAGTGCCAATGTGCGAAATTGGTGCATCACCAAAGCACTCGATGTCGAGGGCTCAATCGACATGTCGCGTCACCGGACACACCGACTCGGACGGCGCCAGGTCGCTAACTGGGACCTCGCTACTTCGGCGGGCGTGCTTCGAGTAATGATCGAGCCGGAAAAACTGACAGGAATCAACTGCCATGTCGCACTTCAGGTCGATGATGAGCGCTGCGGACTTCACTTCCGCAACCACATTTTGTGCCCAACCGATGGCGTGACAGCCTCAAATTCGCTGTCGTGTAATCGGGCGACCTGGGATGCCCTCCTCACGGGTTCAACAACACTTACCGAAGCAATCAATAGTGGCGATGTGACAATCGATGGTGAGTCCACAGCCGTACTGGCCGCCTTCGGAGCACTCGATCACCCAGCATTCGGGTCGTGATCCGATGACGCACCTACCGCATTCCTCACAACCGTTTGAGGGCAACATTGAACGACTGCTCTCGGACTCAACCCCTTCATCATTCAGCCAACGCACAGCCCCCGATGGTGCCCCAAATGTGCTCCTCATCATGCTCGACGACGTCGGGTTTGGTTCGATGTCGACATTCGGTGGACCGGTTCCGTCACCCGCACTGCAGAGCGTTGCAGATAACGGGCTGACATATAACCAGTTCCACACCACCGCGTTGTGCTCTCCCACTCGCGCCGCACTTCTCACCGGCCGGCAGCACCATCGGGTACACATGGGTGGAATCACCGAAATTGCGAACTCGTATCCGGGTTACGACTCTGCAATTCCCCGAGAGGCCGGGTCAGTCGCAGAAGTCCTTCGCATGTCTGGGTATTCGACTTCGTGCTTCGGAAAATGGCACCTCGCACCCTCGTGGGAGCAGAGCCCGTCAGGTCCGTTCGACCGCTGGCCAACCGGTCTCGGTTTCGATCGGTTCTACGGCATCATTGGAGCGGAAGCATCTCAGTGGGAGCCTGCCGTCTACGACCAAACCACCCCAGTGTCACCCCATGTCGGTCGCCCTGATTATCACCTCACCGAAGACCTCGCTGACCACGCAATCGAATGGCTTGAACGACAACGAGCATCTACCCCTGATCGACCGTGGTTTTGCTACTTCTCCACTCCAGCGGTCCACGCCCCGCATCATGCACCACCCGAATGGATCGACCGGTTTGCCGGTCAATTCGACGCAGGCTGGGACGCGTTACGCGACGAGATTTACGCCCGTCAACTTGAACTCGGCGTGATTCCTCCAGCTTCGATCAACACCCCGCGTCCCGAGCAAATCCCAGCATGGGAGGACTACCCAGAGCGCTACCGCCCGGTTGCTACGCGACTCATGGAGTGCTTTGCGGGATTTCTCGCCCATACCGATCACCACATCGGACGAGTAATCGACGCAACA
>Ga0255760_10001751_pt1 | contig 20521 bp, 16 predicted proteins | sample 071ome_25_FD_179960 | JGI IMG/M metagenome (GOLD analysis project Ga0255760, IMG submission 179960) | Coastal salt marsh microbial communities from the Groves Creek Marsh, Skidaway Island, Georgia - 071410BT metaG (version 2) | ecosystem: Environmental > Aquatic > Marine > Intertidal zone >... | reverse complement strand
GCATTGTGCAGGAAGTGAACAGCGCCCCCGATCTCGATGCGGTGCTGGGGCTCATCGTGGCTCGCGTTCACAGCTCCATGGGTACGGAGGTGTGCTCCGTTTACCTCGCTGACAGCGAGGATGGCCGCCTTCGCTTTATGGCCACGGAAGGACTCAACCGCGCCATGGTGGGCAAGCTCTCCCTCGCTCCGGGCGAGGGGCTTGTGGGTTTGGTCGCCCTGCGAGCCGAGCCCCTAAACCTTGACGACGCCCAACATCACCCGCGCTTTCGCTACCTCGAGGAAATTGGGGAAGAGGCCTACAACGCTTTTCTTGGGGTGCCCATCATCCACCAGCGCCGGGTGCTTGGGGTCCTGGTGGTCCAGCAGCGTCTTCAGCGTCGCTTTGACGCCAGCGAGGAAGCCTTCCTGGTTACCCTGTCAGCCCAGCTGGCGGGCATCATTGCCCATGCCGAGGCCACCGGGGGCATGGCACGACTGGGACGCCGCCGGGGCCAGCGCCGGGATGCGCGCTTTCCTGGCGTTCCCGGGGCGCCGGGGGTGGTGCACGGTACTGCCGTGGTGCTCTTTCCCTCGGCAACCCTCGAGGCCGTTCCCGACCAAAAGAGCGACGATGTGGCGCAGGAGCTTGAGCTCTTTCGCCGGGCCCTTGGCGCGGCGCGGACGGACATCGAAGGGCTTGGCGCCCAGCTTCAGGATCGGCTCAACGCCCAGGAGCGCGCGCTCTTCGATGCCTATCTGGCCATGCTCGACGACCGGGCCCTGGGCGAGGAGATTCGCCGGCGCATCGAAACGGGCCAATGGGCCCAGGGGGCGCTCCGGCAGGTCATTGAAGAGCACGTCGGCCACTTTGAGGCCATGGAGGACCCTTACCTTCGGGAGCGGGGCGCCGATCTGCGGCAGCTGGGGCAGCGTGTGCTGGCGCACTTGCAAGCTGAGAATCGCCCGCGTCAGCGGTTCCCGAAGAATACGATTATCGTCGGCGACGAAATCACCCCGGCGCTCCTAAGCGAAGTGCCCCCGGAGGCCCTTGCCGGGATCATTTCCCGTCGCGGCTCGGGGAACTCCCACATTGCCATTTTGGCCCGGGCCCTTGGGGTTCCGACGGTGATGGGGGCCGTGGATTTCCCCCTTTCCGCGTCCCATGGCGCTTCGGTCATCGTAGACGGCGCGGAAGGGGTCGCGATCCTCAACCCGTCCCGTGCGCTGCAAAAACACTATGGTGCCCTGGCGGCGGAGGAGCGGGAGTTTTCCGAAGGGCTCCAAAGCCTGCGCGATGCGCCCTGCGAGACCCTGGATGGCCATCGCGTGGCCCTGTGGGTGAACATCGGTCTGACTCAGGACCTCGCTCGGTCCCTCGATCAGGGGGCTGAGGGGGTTGGCCTCTACCGCACGGAAATTCCTTTCATGTCCTCCGACCGCTTTCCCACGGAGGATGAACAGTTCGCGCTCTACCGGGCGTCCCTGCGGGCCTTTGGGCCCCGCCCCGTGACCATGCGCACCCTGGATATTGGCGGCGATAAGGCCCTGTCCTACTTCCCCATCGCCGAGGACAACCCCTTCCTAGGTTGGCGGGGCATACGGGTGACCCTCGATCATCCGGAGATTTTCCTCATCCAGGTGCGCGCCATGCTCCGGGCCAGCGTGGATCACGAGGGTGCGCTCCGCATCATGCTGCCCATGATCACCAACCTGGCTGAGGTCGACGAATCCCTCGCGCTCATTGGTCGGGCTTATGACGAGGTGCTTGAGGAACTTGGCGGGGCGCGGGAACGGCTAAGGCGCCCCGATGTGGGCGTAATGGTAGAGGTGCCCGCGGCGGTCTATCAGGCGCCCCAGCTCGCCCAGCGCGTGGACTTCCTGGCCGTGGGCAGCAACGACCTTACCCAGTACATGCTGGCGGTGGACCGGAACAATCCCCGGGTGGCGGATCTCTACCAGGATCTCCATCCGGCGATTCTGGGGGCCTTAAAGGCGGTGGTGGACGCCGGGCGCCAGGCCCGCATTCCCGTGGGCATTTGCGGTGAGCTGGCGGGCAATCCCCTCGCAGCGGTGCTGCTGCTGGGCATGGGGGTGGACGTGCTCTCCATGAACAGCACGAACCTGCTTCGGGTGAAGTGGGTGCTCCGAGCCTTCACCTTCCGGGAGGCACGGCGCCTCCTTAAGGCGGCGCTGGCCATGGAGAGCGCCGACGCCATCGAGGGCCATCTCCGCGAGGCCCTGGCGGCGAAGCAGTTAAGCCGCGCTTTGGTTCGCGGCGTCCGGCCGAGCGCGCTCCCGGTGGCGCCCTAGGGCCCGGGACCCCTCCCAGCGCCCGCCAGGGCCGAAGCGGGACTCCTCAATCCAAACCTTCTCCGCGCCGACGGCGGCCAGCGTGCTGGCCCGCGTTCCGTAGGCCTCCCCCCGAATAAAGCAGGTGGCCGTGGGGCCAAAGCGTGAGGGCTCGAGCCCGGCGGCCCTGAGGGCCTCGTCGTTCACGGGGGTTTGGTCGCTTAGTAGAGCGCGCAGCTGCGCCCGGGACGGGGCCGCGGCTTGCAGCTGGGCGGCAAAGCCCTGGGCGATGCGTTGCTGCTTGGGCCAGCCGCTTCGGAGCCCCGCATTGGCCAGGGCATAGACACCGGGGGAGAGGGCCTCGGGCCTGCCGTTGCCGCGATTGCTGCCGTAGGCCAGGGTTTCGCCATCGAAAACCAGCAGGTTAAAGCCACGGTAGGCGTCGTGCGTCCCTTTGAGGCTCTCGAGATAGGAAAGGGAGGACCCGTCCCCGGCAAGGAAGCGCTCCACGAGTGCGCCCCGGGAAGCCGGAGGCAACGGGTCTGGCGGCGTTTCCGTAACGTTGGTCACCGCGGCGAAGCGCCCCCGGGGATGGACCCCGAGCCATGTGCCGCCGGCCTCCAGATCCCGGCCGGCCAGGAGGCCACTATCGGGCCAGGGGGCAAGGGGCGCGGCGGGGCGCGCATAGAACTCGTCCCGGTTGGCCAACACCAGCAGGGGCCAATCCGGTAGCACGCGATAGGCAACGGCAATCAGGCACATGGCGGGAAAATCCCGGGTCCGGTTCGTTCGGGGTCGCAGGGTAACCGTTTCCCTCCGCTGGGCCCAGGGCCTAGACTGGCGCCATGTGGACCTATCCCGACATCGACCCCGTGGCGCTCCAGCTGGGCCCCTTGGCCCTGCGCTGGTATGGCATCACCTACCTTCTCGCCTTCACCACGGCCTGGGCCCTGGCGCGGCGGCGCAGCGCGGCCGCGGGGCAAAGCCGGGAGTGGGTCGACGATCTGATCTTCTACGGCGCTCTGGGCGTCGTCCTCGGCGGCCGTCTCGGTTACGTGTTTTTCTACCAGTTCGATCGCCTTCTGGCGGAACCCACCTATCTTTTTCGCATTTGGGAAGGGGGCATGTCCTTCCATGGCGGACTCCTGGGCGTCATCGTGGCCCTCGTCTGGCTGGCGCGGCGAAGCCGCTTGCCCTTTTTAGCGGTGGCGGATTTCACCGCCCCCCTGGTGCCCCTCGGCCTCGGCTTTGGGCGCCTTGGGAATTTCATCAATGGCGAACTGCCCGGGCGTATCACCGAGGTCCCCTGGGGGCTGGTATACCCCGGGGAAGTCTTGGCGCGCCATCCTTCAAGTCTTTACCAGGCGACCACGGAAGGGCTCGTGCTATTTATCGCGCTTTGGCTGCTGACGGCTAAGCCCCGGCCCTTGGGCTTTGCCTCCGGGGCGTTTCTGTTGGGCTACGGGCTGTTACGCTTTAGCACGGAATTCTTCCGCACCCCGGATCCGCACCTGGGCTTCCTGTCCCTGGGGCTCACCATGGGTCAATGGCTGTGCCTGCCCATGCTGCTGGGGGGGCTGGGCCTCCTCCTTTGGGCCCGGCGCGGCGGGAAGGCCCCTTTAACGCAATCCTAGGAGCGACGTCATGGACGCCTACCTTGGCCTACTGCGCGAGCTGCGCGAACACGGCGTGTATCGGGAAGATCGCACGGGCGTGGGAACCTACGGCCTGTTTGGTCGTCAGCTGCGCTTCCCCCTCGCCGAGGGCTTTCCCCTGGTGACCACGAAGAAGGTGTTCCTGAAGGGCATCATTCACGAGCTGCTGTGGTTCCTCGCTGGCGATACGAACGTCAAAACGCTCCAGGATGTGGGGGTGCATATTTGGGACGAGTGGGCCGATGAAAACGGCGAGCTGGGCCCGGTGTACGGGGCGCAGTGGCGCTCCTGGCCGGCGCCCAACGGTGAGCGCATTGATCAAATCGCGCGGCTCCTTGAGGGGCTGCGCACAAGCCCCTACTCCCGCCGCCATATCGTCAGTGCCTGGAATCCCGCGGAGGTGGACAACATGGCCCTGCCGCCGTGCCACACCCTGTTCCAGTTTTACGTCGCCGAGGGGCGCCTGTCCTGCCAGCTTTACCAGCGTAGCGCGGACTATTTTCTCGGGGTGCCCTTTAATATTGCGAGCTATGCCCTGCTGACCCTGATGATGGCCCAGGTGCTGGACCTTGAGCCCGGCGACTTCGTGCATACCTTTGGGGACGTGCATCTTTACGCCAATCATCTGGAGCAGGCGGATCGTCAGCTGAAGCGCACGCCCTATCCCCTGCCTACCATGCACCTGAATCCCGAGGTGAAGGATCTCTTCGCCTTCCGCTTTGAGGATTTCCGCCTGGAGGGGTATCAGTGCCATCCGGGCATCCTCGCCCCTATCGCCGTTTGACCATGGAAGGCAAGGCCCCGGCCCTGGCCATGATCTGGGCCATGGCAGAGAACCGGGTGATCGGCGCCGAGGGAGGCTTGCCCTGGCGCCTCCCGGGAGAACTCGCCTATTTCCGCGCCATGACCCTCGGAAAGCCCGTCATCATGGGTCGGAAAACCTATGCGTCGCTGCGCAAGCCCCTGCCCGGGCGCACCAATATTGTGGTCACCCGCGACCCGGCGTTCACCGCCCCGGAGCGGGTTTGGGTGGTGGGCTCCGTAGAGGAGGCTTTGGCCCGGGGCCGGGAGAAGGCTCGGGAAGATGGGGTCGCCGAGGTCATGGTGATCGGTGGGGCGACGATCTATGAGGCTTGCTTACCCCTGGCGGATCGTCTGTACCTCACGGAGATCCACGGGGCGCCGGAGGGGGACACCTTTTTTCCGCCCCTTCCCAGCGGAGTTTTTGAGGAGCGCCGGCGCCTGCGCCCCCCCCGGGAAAGCGACGACAGCTTCCCCTATTCCCTCGTCTACCTGACCCGTCGCAGCCCAGCCGCCTAGGGCAGGGCCCCTAGGGCAGGGCAATCGTAGCGCCGGGCCCGAGGGGCCAGTCGAAGATGATCCATACCCCGAGCAGCGCCGACCAGCACAGCAGGAGGGTGAGGCTGTAGGGCAGCATGGTGGCCATGAGCGTACCGACGCCGGCGCGGCGGTCGTAGCGCTGCATGAAGGCCACCACCAGGGCGAAGTAGGGCATGAGGGGCGTCAGCACGTTGGAGACGGAGTCGCCGATGCGGTAGGCCATCTGCGCGGCCTCCGGACTGATGCCCAGCAGGTAGAGCATGGGCACGAAGACCGGCGCCATGATCCCCCACTTGGCTGAGGCGCTGCCGATCACGAGATTGATGAGCGAGGCGATCACAATAAAGGTCAGGAGCAGCGGCAGGGTGCCCAGGTCGAGGGTTTGGAGCACCGCTGCGCCATGAATGGCCGTGATCACCCCTAGCTGAGTCCAGCCAAACCAGGCGACGAACTGGGCGGCGAAGAACATCAGTACCAGGTAGCCCGCCATGGTGGCCATGGTGCTTTCCATGGCCTCCATGATCGCCGTGGTGGAGGGTAGGGTCCCTGCGGCGCGGCCATAGGCAATGCCGGCGGCAGCGGCAAAGAGCGCGATGAGAACCACAATGGCCGAAATGGCCGTGGAGCCGAGGATGCTCCCCGTTTCCGGATTCCGAAGTACGCCGTCCGCGGGCAGGAGGCCCCAAAGCACCAGACCCAGCCCCGCTAGGCTCACCCAGCCCGCGGCCCGGAGCCCCTTTTCCGAGCCAGTCAGGGCGGCGGGGTCGTCGTCGCTCTCTGCGACCTCTCCTGTATAGGTTCCAAGGCGGGGCGCGGTGATGCGCTCTGTCACCCAGGTGCCGGCGACGGCAATCAGCGCCGTGGAGGCGATAATGAACCACCAGTTACCTGCCGCAGTGACCTCGTAGCTGGGGTCTATGAGCCGCGCTGCCTCCGTAGACAGGCCGCCGAGCAGGGCATCGAGGGAACCGATCATGAGGTTGGCGGAGTAGCCCGCGGAGACCCCGGCGAAGGCCGCCGCGATGCCCGCAAAGGGGTGGCGTCCGGCGGCGTGGAAGAGCCAGCCAGCCAGGGGAATCAGCACCACATAGCCGGCGTCTGCGGCGAGGCTCGAGAGCACGCCCGCAAACACCACAAGGAAGCTCAGCTGGGAGGGGCGGGCCGCCCGCACCAGGCGAGCCAGAAGCGCCCCGAGAAGTCCGGAGCGCTCCGCAATGCCAAGGCCCAGCATGGCAACGAGGACGGTCCCGAGGGGCGCAAAGCTGGTGAAGTTCTTCACCGTTCCCTCGAGCATGCGGCGGATGCCGGAGCCGTCGAGCAGGCTAACGGCCTTCACCTCGGCGCCGGTGATGGGATGGATCGCCGACCAGCCCAGGGCCCCGGCCAGGCCCGAGAGGAGTACGACGCCCAGCGCCAGGGCGGCGAAGAGCGTGGCAGGGTGAGGCAGCGAGTTGCCTAGGCGCTCAATCCGGTTCAGGATGCCTGCCACGCCCGCCGCTTCATCCGTAAGGGGTCCCGTGTCCCGATTCATCCTGCGCTCCCGTCCCATGTGCCGAAAGGCCCATCCTCGCCCGCAGCCCCTGGTGGCGGCAAGTTGATGACGGCCCGTCGTGGACGCATCGGCATCATTGCGAACCCCATGGCGGGCCGAGACGTTCGGCGCTTGGCGGCCCGGGCCTCTGAGGTCACGCACCAGGCGAAGCGGGAAATGGTGGCCCGCATTGCCGCTGGGGCTGATGCCGCAGGGGTGGAATGCCTCGCTGTGCACGCCGAGCCCTGGCGCATTGGCACCGGCGCCCTCGAGGGTATGGAGCTTGGCGCCCGGGTGGAGGTGGTGGAGCCCGGCCCCCTAAAGCATGGCGGGGAAGATACGGCCGCGGCCGCCTTGGCCATGAAGGAACTGGGGGTCACCGTACTCGTGGTCCTGGGGGGCGATGGAACGCACCGGGCCGTGGCCCAGGTATGGCCCGAAGCTCCCATGGTGGCCGTGTCCACGGGAACCAATAACGTTTTTCCGAGCCTGGTGGAGCCGACCCTTGCGGGGTGGGCTGCGGGGCTCGTGGCCAGCGGCAAGGTGCCCCTGGCGTCCCATTCCCGGCGCAGTAAGGTGGTGCGGGTGCGTCCCTATGACGGCCCGGCGACCTTGGCGCTGATCGATGCGGTGTTGCTACGGAATGATCACGTTGGCAACCGCCTGCCCATGGCACCGGAAAATATTGATCGCGCGTTGCTGACCGTCGCGTCCCCGGCGTCCGTGGGCATCTCGCCCCTCGGGGGCATGCTGGCGCCCCTGAGCGCCCATGAAGATGGCGGCGTCCTCGTGACCTGCAATCGAAGCTCAAGCGATCGCCGCCTCACCGTGCCCCTGTCTCCGGGGCGCTTCTGGGAGGTGTCCGTGGCCGAGGCCCATCGCGTGGCCAGCGCCGTGACCGTCCTCTTTGAGGGCCCCGGGGTGATTGCCCTGGACGGAGACCGGGAAATCAAGCTGGGCCACCGGGAGCGTGCCCGCCTGCATGTGGAGCGCACGGGCCCTCGGGTCATTGATGTTTCTGCCGTGCTCCACACCGCCGCGGAGGCGGACCTCTTCTAGGCCGGCTTGCTACACTTAGCGGTCATCGAACGAAAAGGAAACGCCCATGATCGTTAAGCCTCGCATCCGCGGCTTCATCTGCACCACGGCCCACCCCCTGGGCTGCGCCGAAAGCGTTGATGCGCAGGTGCGGACGGTGCAGGGGCGGGCGCCCCTAAAGGATGGCCCTCAGCGCGTGCTCGTGCTTGGCTGCTCCGCGGGCTATGGCCTGGCTTCGCGGATATCCGCAGCCTTCGGAGCGGGGGCGGAAACCCTTGGGGTGTCCTTTGAAAAGGCGCCCACGGAAGGCAAGACGGCCAGCGCGGGCTACTACTGCAACCGCGCTTTCGAGCGCGCTGCGGAAGCGGCCGGCCTCTGGACCCAAACGCTGGAGGGGGACGCGTTCTCCGATGCCCTGAAAGCTGAGGTCGTGAGTACCTTGAAGGAACGGGGCCCGGTCGATCTGATTGTGTACAGCTTGGCCTCCCCGGTGCGCCAGGACCCCGATACGGGGGTGCTGTGGCGCAGCGTTATCAAGCCCATGGGGGAGCGCTTCCACGTTAAAACCCTGAATGTGGATAAGGGTGAGGTCCACGACCTCGACCTCGAACCCGCCACGGAAGAGGAAGTGGCCGCTACCGTGAAGGTGATGGGCGGGGAAGATTGGGAGCGCTGGGTGGCCGCCCTCGCGGAGGCCGACCTGCTCGCCCCGGGGTGTCAAACCGTGGCCTATACCTACATTGGCAGCGAGCTGACCTGGCCCATCTATTGGCATGCGACCCTCGGCAAGGCGAAGGAAGACCTCGACCGCGCCGCCGCTGCCCTGCGCCAGCGCCTCGCTGCGAAGGGCGGCGATGCCCGGGTCGCGGTGCTGAAGGCTGTGGTCACCCAGGCCAGCGCCGCCATACCCGTGGTGCCCTTGTATGCGTCGCTCCTTTTCCGTGTCATGAAAGAGCAAAGTGTTCATGAAACGATCATCGAACATATCTGGCGCCTCTTCGATACCGGGCTTTATGGCAATCAGGCTGGGCTCGATGAGGTGGGCCGGTTGCGCCTCGATGATTGGGAGCTGACGGAGGCGGTGCAAAGGGAAGTGAAGCGGCGCTGGCCTCTGGTGACCACGGAGAACCTGGGGGAGCTCGCGGGTCTTGAGGAGTTCCGGCGAGCGTTCCTGCAGGTCTTTGGCTTCGCCATTCCCGGCGTGGATTACGAGCAAGCGGTGGACCCCCTCACCATCGAGCCCCCGGCTTCCGCCTAGGGCTCGCCGCGCTGGGGCGCGGGTCTTCCTAAGGAGCGGATGCGGACATGCTGTACGCCTATCGAATCCAGCAGGGCAGCCTCCAGCAGGTGGAGGATCCAGCGCTCCACGCCGAGTGCGACTGGCTTGATCTCGTCGCGCCCGATGAGGCAGAGCGGGCCCTCGTGGACGTGCGCTTCGGCGAGGTGCTCCCCACCGCTGATGATATGGAGGAGCTCGAGGCCTCTTCGCGCTACTTCACCGACGAAGATGGCATTCACGTCCATTCCCTCTTCATGTACCGCGCCGATGGGCGGCCCCGGAATGGCACCGTGGCCTTCACGCTGACAAGGGCCCGGCTCCTGTCCTCCCGGGACAACGAAATGCCCGATTTTCGCCTTATGCGCCTGCGCGTGCGCAATGCTCGGGTGCTGGCGGAATCGCCCCTTCAGGTGCTCCTCGCGCTGCTGGAGCAGAAGGTGGATCACCTTGCCGATGAGCTCGAGGAGCTCTACGCCACTCTGGAAGCCGTGAGCCAGTCCGTGCTCAAGGAAGACGAGGACGGAGACCGCAGCCTCGAAGACGACATCGACGAGCTGGCAGAGATCGAGGATACGAACGGTAAGGTGCGCCTATGCCTACTGGATACGCAGCGCTCCGTATCGTTCCTGATGCGCCACATTCGCGATGACAACGACGCCCTGGCCACCTGCCGGGAGATCCTCCGGGATGCGGAGTCCCTGCTCACCCACACCACCTTCGTGTTTGAGAAGGTGAACTTCCTCATGGCCGCGGCCCAGGGCTTTATCAGCATTCAGCAGAATCAGATCATCAAGATCTTTTCCATTGCGGCCGTGGTGTTCCTGCCCCCCACGCTCGTGGCGAGCATCTACGGCATGAACTTCGCGTTCATGCCCGAGCTGCAATGGAAGGGGGGCTATCCCTTTGCCCTGGGCCTTATGGTCCTGGCGGGCATCGCCCCCTACCTCTTCTTTAAGCGCAAGGGCTGGCTCTAGGCCCGGGCGCCTAAGCGCCGTGGAGGGCGAAGAGCCGGTCCCGGTCGGCGGTGAAGCGGCGCCCCGCGAGGAAGAATAGGGGCATGGCCAGAAGGCTGATCACCGTGAAGACCACTAGGGTCCAGGTATAGGGCTGGGCCACGCCGGCCTCGAGCATCCAGTCGATGCAGATGCCTCCCGCCGTAATGCCAAAGCCTAGGCCCACGAGATTCAGCATCAGGATGTAGAAGGCCACCACGGTGGCGCGGATCTGCGGCGGCACGAGCTCCTGCACGGAGGCAAAGGTGGGTCCATAGAAGGCCCCCAGCTGGAAGTAGCCCACGAACACCCCGACCCAAAACCAGATCGTGTCCGGATCCACGATGCGATAGAGCACGTTAAAGGGGGCTAGCACGAGGAGAATCCAAAACAGGAAGGTCGCGCGCCCCTGCCCCGTGCGTTTCTGCCACCAGTCCCCGCCCATGCCGCCGAAGAGGTTTCCGAGCACCCCCGCCGCCACGGCGATCCAGCCCGTCGTTTCGGCGATATAGGCCCGTTCAAAGCCCCGCTCCTGCACGTACCAAAGCTGATCGAAGGCTGCCGCACCGAGAATAAAGTGAAGGGCGACGCCCCCGGCCATGGTGAGGGCCAGGGCCGGAGAGGAGCGCAGGGCCTGGGCGGCGGTGGTGAAGATTTCCTTCAGCTTTGGCCGCTCCGCGGTTCCACCGGCGCTGTGGCGCCGGGGCGTTTCCTTCACGAATAGCATAACCACGGCCAGGGCAATGCCGAGGGCGCCGAGCAGATAGAAGCAGTTACGCCAGCCGATGCTGGGGCCCAGGGTCCCAGCAATCACCAGGGATGCGCCCACCCCAATGGGCACCCCCATGTAGTAAACCCCAGCGGCAAAGCCCAGGCGGGCCGGTGGGAAGCGATCGGCGAGCATGGACATGGAGGTCGGCGTGAGCACCGATTCCCCCACCCCGATGAACATGCGCGGCACGGCCAGAGATGCGAAGCCCCGGGCGGCGCCGGAGAGGGCCGTGAGGGCGCTCCAGAGGGCGAGGCCTGCGGCCACGAGGCGCGGGCGATGCAGCAGATCGGCGGCGGCGCCCATAAACAGGCCCATGACCGCGTAAAAAACGATGAAGGCGAAGCCCGTGAGCAGGCCAAACTGGGCGTTGCTCAGGCCAAGATCGGGCACGATGAAATTGGCGAAGCTGGCCAGCAGCTGCCGATCGACAAAATTCATGACGTTCAGCATGGCCAGAAAGGCCAAGAACCCATAGTGGCGCAGGGCTACGGTCTCGTTGTGATCGTTCATCAGGCTCCCCTCCCTCGAACGATGAATGGCCCCCCCGGCGTTGCGCTAGACGCCCTCCCCGGGGTGGATGTGCATGCGTCGCCCGGTGAGTTCCGGGAGCTGCTCGTTTGACCAGATCTTGCGCAGAAAGCGCGGATTCTTCGATGACATATCGATTTGGTAGAGGCTGTCCTCTCGCAGTGCCTTAGCCCGTCCTTCCAGGCCCAGCAGATCCGCGAGGTAGCGCGCCAGCCAGCGCTCGATCTTCAGCACGACCATTTTTCGCCGCAGTCGCCCCTGCACGTCCCGGTTCAGCACCGTCGGCAGGGTGTTTAGGGTCAAAATTTCGTCGAGGGCGCCGTCGGCCATCTTCTGCCGGCCTTCGTCGCTGGCGTAGAAGTGGGTGACGCCGAAAACCACGCGCCGGGGCTGAAGGCTTCGCAGGTAGCGGCAGGCCTTCACCACCGTAGAGCCCGTGCGCACCATATCGTCGAGCAGCACCACGTCCCGCCCCGCCACCGCTTCCGCCGCATCGGCAAAATCCGGGTGCAGGGTGATGTCCACGCTGCGTTCCCCGGACCGGGCCTTATCGAGCACCACAAGCTTGGCCTCGCTTAAGCCGAGGCGCTCGAAGAGCTCGGTGACAAAAGGCCGGGCGCCCTTATCCGGGGCGCACAGCACGAGCCCCTCCCCATGTTCGCCGTGCTGAACGATATTGGCGTTGAGCAGGTAGTCGGCGTAAAGCTCGTAGGGAATGAGGTTGTGGAAACGGTCTTCGAAGCTGTCGGCGAAGACCCGCTGTACGGAGCGGCTGTGATTATGGACCGTGATGACCCGGTCCACGCCCGCCACGCGCAGCAGCTGGGCGTAGAGCTGCCCCGTAAAGGGCTGGCCATCGAATTTTTTGAGGTCGTGGACGTCACGATCGAAGTCCGTTTTCCCGAGGGCTGCGTGGGGGCCCCGATCCTGGGCGCTGTAGAACAGGTCGGGCTCCACGAGGATCACTTCGCTGGCGCCGTTTTCCTTGGCGGCCCGGGCCATGACGAGGGTGCGCATAGCCAGGTTCTGCCGGCTCATCACCCGGGAGGTGGTGGAGACGATCACCACCGTTTTCCCCGTGAGCTGGCGACCGATGCGGGTCAGATCACTTTCGTCGGAGATGAAGCGGGGGCAGAACTCGCCGTTGGCGAAGGTCTTCATGCTGATGAGGTCAGCGATATCCGTGCTTTGCCCGATGGCGTAGGCCAGGTCGATAGCGAAGGGATCGTCGGAGGCATTCCCGACGATGATCAGCTTATCGGACAGCGCTTCGTTCATGGACCGGGTTCCTTAGGCGCTGGGGAGCCAGCCGCCGCTCGCGCTGGACGCATAGCCCAGGCTTTCGTAGGTGGCATCCACCAGGCTCTGCCCGCGGTCGTTGAGCAGAAGCCCCGCGCCCATGGCGTTCATGGTGTAGCCAAAGGCCAGGTTACAGGCGGGATCGGCGAAGCCCAGGGAGCCGCCGGCGCCCACGTGGCCAAAGGCCGTTTCGCTGAGCACGCAGCTTTCAATGGCGCCGTGGGGCCGGGCCCGATTGTCCATGGTCTTCATAAAGCCCAGCGCAAAGCGCGAGGGGATGAGCAGGGTCGCATCCTGCTGGGTGGCCGCCGATACCGCGCCCATGCGGGCGACCTCATCGCGCGTGAAGAGCGCCCCGCCGCCCGCGGCGAGGGGGGCGAAGAGCTTGGCAACGGATCGGGCATTGCTCACCCCGCCGCCGCCGCCGAGTTCCGCGGCCAGGGCCTCCGGCGCATTGGAATCGTGGCCGCCGCTGTTCAGCAGGGACAGGGCAGAGATGGACGTGGGATCGCCGAGGAGCGCCTTCGTGAAATCCGTGACGGGGGTATCGGGCCCGGGCTTGAACGGCACCATGGGGGCCACCCGGGGCAGCTCCTTCGCCGGCAAGCCAATGGCAAAGTCGAGGCCCAGGGGCTCGGCGAAGTGTGCTTTGAAGTAGGTGCCGAGGGACTTCCCGCTGGCTCGGCGCACCAGTTCGCCGACGGTCCAGCCGAAGCTCATCATGTGGTAGCCGTTGCGCACCCCAGGGGTCCAGAAGGGGGCCTCCTGAGCGAGGCGCTCCACCATGTAATCCCAGTCGAGGTAGGCACCGGGCTTTAGGGCTTCCCGGAAGGCCGGAACCCCCACGGAGTGGTTCAGCATCATGGCCACCGTGGCGTCTTCCTTTCCCGCCTGGGCGAACTCCGGCCAGATGCGCCGCACGGGGTCGTGGAGGGCGAAGGCGCCATCGTGCATCAGGTGGTGGGCACAGAGCGCCGTGGCTGCCTTGGTAACGGAAAACACTAGGGAGACCGTGTCCGCTTCCCAGGCCTCGGTGCGCCCGCTGTCCTTGTGGCCCCCCCAGAGGTCGACGCAGGGGCGACCCTCTAGGCTTAGGGCGACGGAGGCGCCGAGCTCACCGCGAGTTTTAAAATTCTCGATAAACGCGTCGAGGACGGGGGTAAAACGAGGATCCAGGGTGCCCTGAATGCGGCCCTGGTCTAGCTGAATATCGATGGTGTCCACGATGCGCCGTGCCCCGGGGTGCTTCGAAGTGAGATCAGTCTACCTGCTGCGCTCGCGTTTTTCCCGGCTTCCTTTTGCCTTTATCGCACCCCGGGGGCAGCGCCAGGGCGCCATGCTCAACCCCTCCTCTCCCTGGGCAGCCGAGGGCCCTTCGCGGTGCATCCCCTTCGCAGCGATGTCTTTGCCTTTCGCCTCCTCGCCTACGGCCTCGTCGCCTGGCTCTTGGCTCGGCAGCAGGCCCCCGGGGCCCTTTTAGGCTACACCGCGTTAGCCCCGGTGCTGGCCCAGTTGCCCTGGCCTCGGGGGCTCCATCGCCCTCTGTGGTGCCTCGAGGCTCTGGCTTTGCCCGTGGCCCTCAGCGCCCTCGCCCTGCCCGTAGCGCTGGCCTATCTGGCTGCGGCCCTCGCGTTGCTGGGCTTGGCGGCGGTGCATGGGGCGCCCGGGCTGCTCGCGGCGCTGCCCTTGCTTGCCCTTCCCCTTTGGGGTCCTTGGCTTGGCGCGCCCTCCGGCATGGGGGCGCTCCAGGGCTTCTGGCTGCTCTTCGCGCCCCTGGGGGCCTTTGCTTTTCTCCTCCTCCATCGCCGCTGGCGCCGGGCCGATGCGGCGCTCCGAGCCTATTTGCCCAGCGCGCTGCGACGGCGCCCAGGAAAGCCGCGCCGCCCCATCCTCGATCCCTGGGGCGTTGTGCTCATGGCCGATCTGTCGAATTACACGGGGTGGCTGGAGGCCCGGGGCGCGGTGCCGGCCTGCGAACTGCTCCACGCGTTTTACGGCCATGCCGGGGGTGCGCTGGCGGCGAGCGGAGGGGCCTTTGACCGCTTTGTGGGGGATGGGTTGCTGGCTTACTTCGTGCCCCAGCCTGGGGAGCCGCGCTATGCGACGGTGGCCCGGGCCCTGCGCTGTGCGCAGGTGCTGGGAGCCTTTTCCCATGGGCGCGATGGTCCGCGCCTGCGCCAGGGGCTCAGCGCGGGGCCTCTGCGGGCGGTCAGCTTAGGTGCCCGGGCCACGGGGCGAGGTTTTGCCGTGGTGGGCGTTGCGGTGGTGGAGGCGGAGCGCCTTCAGGGACTGGCGGCCCCGGGGGCGCTGGCCCTCACCGGGAGCCTTGCCCCCTACCTTTCCGGTGCCCTGCGTCGCGGAGCGCCCGGGGCCTGGGTTCGCCTGAAGGGCCTTCGCCGGCGCCGTTGGGTGCTGCATCGGGCGCTGGCATCGACGGGTCCAGCCGTCAACTTTGGTTGACCGTCTCTCCTTGCCGCGGCTATCGTCAATTTTTACTTCTGTTGTTGAGCCGCCATGGACTCCCGCCTTCTTGATTCGCCCTACCTTCGTGCCTGCCGGGGCGAAGCCACCGACCACACCCCTGTTTGGCTGAACCGACAAGCGGGGCGCTACATGCCGGAGTACCACGCGCTCAAGGGGAAAACCCCATCCCTGGCGTTCTTTAAGAACCCGGAGATGGCGGCCCAGGCCACGCTGGATGCGCAGCGCATCCTGGGTGTCGACGCCGCCATCATGTTCGCGGACCTCTTGCCTATGCTCGAGCCCATGGGCCTAGAGCTAGATTATCTCGAGGGTGTGGGGCCCCGCTTTGCGAACCCCGTTCGCACGCCGGAGGCCATCGCCGCGCTTCGTCCCCTGGTGGCGGAGGAAGGCACGGCCTATATCAGCGATACGGTACGTTTCTGCCGGGAGGGGCTACCGGCCAACATTCCCCTCATTGGCTTTGCCGGCGCCCCCTTCACCCTGGCCTCCTACGCGGTCGAAGGCGGCGGCTCCCGGAACTACATTCACTGTAAGCGTCTGATGAATAACGCCCCGGAGGCTTGGGGCGTGCTCATGGACAAGCTCGTGGACGCGGTGGCTGCCTACCTTGGGCAGCAAATCGAAGCGGGTGTGCAGTCCGTACAGCTTTTTGATTCCTGGGTAGGTGCGCTCAGCCCAGCGGACTTCGAGCACTTCGCCCTGCCCTACACCAAGCGCCTCATCGCCACGCTCAGGGCCCGCCCCGCTGCGGTGCCCGTGGTGTACTTCGGTACCGGTAATCCGGCCCTGGCCCCGCAGATGAAGGCCCTGGGGGCCGACGTGCTGGCGCTTGATTGGCGCGCGCCCTTCGCGGAAACCTGGGATGCGCTGGGCGTACCTGCGCTCCAGGGAAACTTGGATCCCATCATCCTCTGCGCCGACTGGCCCGCGGTGGAAAAGCAGGCCCGGGCCTTCATGGCCAGCGTGGGCCGTCGCCCTGGGCACATCTTTAACCTGGGCCATGGCATCGTCCCGGAGACCCCCGTGGACAACGTCAAGCGCCTGGTGGAGCTGGTGCAAAGCTACCAGCTGTCCTAAATCCCGAGGGGGGAATCGATGGATCGAATCAGGGGAAAGACCGTTGTCGTGACGGGGGCCGGGAGCGGCTTTGGGCGCATCCTGTGTGAGCGCTTACTAGCACTTGAGGCTCAGGTAGTGGCTGGAGATGTCAACGCAGAGGGGCTTGCTGAGCTGGCCTCGGCCATGGCCTCAAAGGCGCTTCACACGCAGGTCACGGACGTTTCCGATTTGGCCCAGCAGAAGGCGCTGGTGGCCGCGGCGCTCGAGCGCTTTGGCGCCGTGGACGTGCTTGTGAACAACGCCGGCACCATGCCCCTGGCCTTTTTCTCCGACCACGCTCAGGCCGTGGGCGCCTGGGATCGCTGCATCGATGTGAATATCCGGGGCGTGCTCTACGGCATGATTGCCGCCTTCGATCCCATGATGGCGGCGGGGCAGGGGCAGGTGATTAACCTGTCTTCCATTTACGGAAACTACCCCACCATTGGCGCCGCGGTGTACGGCGCCAGTAAGGCCGCCGTGGATTTCCTCTCCGAATCTTTCCGTCAGGAAACCCGGGGCAAGATTAAGGTGACGGTGATCAAGCCCACGGGGGTTCCGGCCACCAATCTGTCCTCGAATATTGTGAATCCCGAAGCCCCCAAGGGCATCTGGGGCCATTACCTCGCGGAAGATGGGCCCCGCTTTGAGGCCATGGCGGCGGGACAGTTGCCCGCGGCGGAACAGGACCCCGAGTCCCCGGCCTACTTTGCTTTAAACCCCGATTACATCGTCGATGCCATTCTTCACGCCATCGACCAGCCCCTCGGGGTTTCGGTCAGTAGCATCACCGTTCGAGCGACCGGTGACGGCTACGTCCTGTAAGGGCGCTTACTCGAACTTATCCGTCACCGCCCCTTCCGACGCGGAGCGCACGGTGAGGGCGTATTTGGCTAGGATGCCCCGGGTCGCATAGGGCGTCGGGCGCGTCCAGCGGGCCTTCCGCGCCGCGAGGGTGGCGTCGTCGACGTGCACCGTGATGGTGGCGGCCTCGGCGTCGATGGTGATTTCGTCACCGTCTTCAAGCAGCCCGATGGGTCCACCGTCGAAGGCCTCGGGCGTGACATGCCCAATCACGAAACCATGGGAGCCCCCGGAGAAGCGTCCGTCGGTGATGAGGGCCACCTGATCAGATAGGCCTCGGCCATTGATGGCGCTGGTGGGGGAGAGCATCTCGCGCATGCCCGGTCCTCCCTTCGGGCCTTCGTAGCGCACCACCACCACGTCGCCGGCCACCACCGTGCCATCGAGGATGGCGGTGAGGGCCGCTTCTTCCCCGTGGAAGCACCGCGCCGTGCCCTTGAAGTGCAGCCCTTCGTGCCCGGTGATTTTCGCCACGGCCCCCTCCGGGGCGAGGTTCCCCTTGAGGATGACCAGGTGGCTGTCCTTCTTGATGGGCTCGGAAAGGGGGCGAATCACCCGCTGCCCCTCGGGATAGGGCGCCACCTCGGCGAGGTTCTCCGCCAGGGTCTTGCCGGTGACGGTGAGGCAGTCCCCGTGCATGAGCCCCTCCTGCACCAGCATCTTCATAAGCGGCTGAATACCGCCGATCGCGATCAACTCGCTCATGGCGTAGTGGCCCGCGGGGCGCATATCGGCCAGCACCGGGACGCGCTTACCGATGCGTGTGAAGTCTTCAAGGCTCAGGGGAATGCCCGCCGCATGGGCGATGGCCAGAAGGTGGAGCACCGCATTGGTGGAGCCTTCCAGGGCAATGGTGATGGTGATGGCATTCTCGAAGGCCTCCCGGGACAGGATGTCCGAGGGCTTAATGCCCCGCTGCACCAGGTGGGCCACGGCAGCGCCGGCGGCGCGGGCATCGGCGAGCTTATTCGGGGACACCGCTTCCTGGGCCGAGGAGTTCGGCAGGGACAGGCCCATGGCTTCGATGGAGGAGGCCATGGTGTTCGCCGTATACATGCCGCCGCAGGAGCCGGGGCCCGGGATGGCGGTGGCCTCGATTTCCTTGAGCTCGATGTCCGAGAGTTTGCCGGCGGCGTGCTGGCCCACGGCCTCAAACACCGAGACCACGTCCCGCCGCTCCTTGCCGGGCTGGATCGTGCCGCCGTAAACAAACACGCTCGGGCGATCGAGGCGCGCCATGGCGATGGCGCAGCCGGGCATGTTCTTGTCGCAGCCACCGATGGTGACGAAGCCGTCAAAGCCCTGGGCCGCTACCACCGTTTCGATGGAGTCGGCGATCACCTCCCGGGACACCAGGGAGTAGCGCATGCCCGGGGAGCCCATGGAGATGCCGTCGGAGACCGTGATGGTGTTGAAGGTCACGGGCTTCGCGTTGGCGCTGGCCACCCCCTCCGCCGCGGCTTCCGCTAGCGTATTGATATGCATGTTGCAGGGGGTGAGGTTGCTCCAGGTGGAGGCAATGCCTACCTGGGCCCGCTTGAAGTCCGAGGCGTCGAAGCCCACGGCATGGAGCATGGCCCGAGCGGCGGCCTTCTCCACCCCGTCGACGACTTTTGAGGAATAGGGGCGCTTCTGATCTTGATCACTCATGGGGCTTCTCTTTTACAGCGATTCGGCCTCGGCCGAAGGGTCAGAGGGATTTGGTGAGCACTTTCGAGGCGCGCTCGGGCGTCCACTGTTCCCGGCGCGCCTCCGGGAGGTCAGCGACCGCGCCTATGCGATAGCCCTGTTCCATAAACCAGGCTGCGGTGCGGGTGCTAAGGGCGAAGACCTGCGCGAGCCCCTGGCGCCGGGCGATCCGCTCAAGGTGGCGTAGCAGCCGCTCGGCCCGATCCTGACCCTGGTAGTCCCGGTGGGTCACCAGGCAGGCGATTTCTCCGCTATCCACGTAGGGAATGAGGGCCGCACAGGCCGTGAGCAGACCGTCGAGCTCCAGCACCCAGAAATGGGCGATTTCCCGCTCGATACGCTCCCGGGTCCGGGGGAGAAGCACGCCGGCGCGCTCCAGGGGCGCCGTCAGTTCCATCAGCCGGCCCACGTCATCGAGCTGCGCCGGGCGCAGGCGCTCGGCGCTGTGCTCCGTAATCTGCGTGCCCGAGCCCTGGTGGGTGAAGAGCTCTTCAATCAGCGCCCCGTCATCGCAGTGGCTGACCACGTGACAACGGCGTACCCCGGAGCGCACGGCCCAAAGCAGCGCGCGCGCTTGCCGGGCCCGTTCGCTGGCGGCGTCCGAACCATCTTCGGCGGTCTCCAGCCAGTGCTCGAGCTCCCCCGGCGTCATCTCCGTCAGCAGTTCGCCGTCTTCATCCAGAAGGCCTCGGTCGTCGTCGAGAGCGATGAGCTTGTCGGCCTTTAAAGCGGCAGCCACGGACGCGGCCACTTCCTCATAAGCGACGTTGTAGACGTCGCCGGAGGGGGCGTAGCCAAAGGGCCCCAGCAGGGGGATGCAGCGCGCATCGAGTTGGGCGATGAGCCCCGCGGTATCGACGCGGCGCACTTCGCCCGTGAGCTCATGATCGATACCGTCGATTACCCCCAGGGGCTTGGCCGTAACCCAATTGCCTCCGGTGGCCGTGATACGCGATTGCGCCATCGGCGTGCCCGGCAGGCCCATGGACAGCTTGGCTTCGATTTGCATGCGTAGATCCCCCACCACCCGGCGTACCAGGGCGAGGGTGGCGGGATCGGTGATGCGCAGATTTTTGTGATAACGCGCTTCCACGCCAGCCTGGGCGAGGGCGCTATCGATCTGGGGGCGAGCGCCGAAAACCAGTACCAGGCGCACGTCCAGGGACGCCAGGAGGGCCACGTCGTGGATGACGTTATCGAAGTTTTCGTGGGCGAGCGCATCCCCCCCAAGCATGAGCACCATGGTGCGGTCGCGGTGCGCATTAATGTAGGGTGAAGCGCCACGGAACCACTGGACGTAGGGCAATGGATTGTCAGTCACGCAGTCACACCCCGCCGAAGCGTCGGATTGCGGGCGGGCCCTATGCCAAAGCATCAAGGCCCAAAGCGGGCGAAATGATGCCACGTCCCTGGGCCTAAGCCCATGACTTCCATGGGCCCTCCCTTCGATCCGCCGAGCCCCCGGCCGGCCCTAGGGCGGGCCCAGGAAGCGACTCTAGTCGCCTTAGGGGCGCGGTTTGCGGAGGTGGGCCGGCCCCTCGCGCCGCTGCTGGAAGGGCCCGAAGGGCCTCTTTGGACCGCGCTCTTGCTCGGGGCCTCCTGGGCTCGGGATCGGCTCTGCGCGGATGGCGCCCTTTTCGAAGCGCTGACCGTCCCTGGTGCCCTTGGGATGACGGTGGAC
>Ga0255760_10001747_pt1 | contig 20552 bp, 18 predicted proteins | sample 071ome_25_FD_179960 | JGI IMG/M metagenome (GOLD analysis project Ga0255760, IMG submission 179960) | Coastal salt marsh microbial communities from the Groves Creek Marsh, Skidaway Island, Georgia - 071410BT metaG (version 2) | ecosystem: Environmental > Aquatic > Marine > Intertidal zone >... | reverse complement strand
CGAAATGGCCATCAAACCCAAATTGGATCTCGTAAAATCTGCTAAGGGTATAGAGCTGATGGGTAAAAGATTAAAACATCTTATTGATGGCGCAACGCGCGAGCATCAATTTATGAAAGCCTATTTTGGAGCGTTGTTATCCTATACCGCACATCGGGTTCCAGAAATTGCCGACGAATATTTTCAGATCGATGATGCTATGCGTGCAGGCTATGTTTGGGATCATGGTCCCTTCGAATATTGGGATTTAATCGGTTTTGAAAACGGAATTGCACTCATCGAGTCCCAAAACGAAACCCTGCCCCAATGGATCTCCAAGCTACAAGCCTCTGGTTTTACCTCCTTTTACAAATACGAAGCAGGCACCAAAAAATATTTTAATCTCAAAACACAATCCTATCAAGCCGTTCCGAGTGCAGCAGAATATATCATCTTAGATAGCTATCGTCAAAACACCCCCATACTCAAAAACAGTGAGTGCACCCTTCATGATATTGGTGATGGGGTTATGTGTCTCGAATTTACCTCCAAAAGCAACGCCATCGGGGAAGGAATTGGTCGTGCTATGGTCGAGGCCATTGATCGTGCAGAAAGTGAAAATTGGAATGGGATCGTCATCGGAAATAACGCCCCTCAATTTTCGGTCGGGGCCAATTTGATGAATGTTGGCATGCTGGCCATGCAAAAGCAGTACGATCAACTCAATGAAATGGTAAAAGGTTTCCAAAACATCAATATGCGCATTAGAACCTCAAAAATACCGGTGGTTATAGCTACACAAGGCTATGTTTTTGGTGGAGGTTGTGAAATTGCAATGCATTGTGATGCTGGGGTTTATGCCGCAGAATCCTACATTGGCCTAGTCGAAGTCGGTGTTGGACTATTGCCTGGTGGAGGGGGTACCAAAGAATTTGCTCTAAGAGCTTCGGATCTGTTTTTTGAAGGTGATGTTCAAATCCCAACCCTGATCGATCATTTCAAAACCATTGCCACTGCAACAGTAGCTACTTCAGCTTATGAAGCATTTAATTTACATTATTTGCAAAAGGGCCGTGATTTTATATGCTATAACACCCCTCGAAATATCGGTATGGCCAAAGAAAAAGTATTGCAACTGGCACCAAATTATGTCCCACCCAGCCCTAGAAATGACATTCAAGTATTGGGGCGCGGTGGATTGAGCGTGCTGTATTCTGCAATCAATGAATTTCGATTGGGGGAGTACATGTCTGACTATGACGTAGAAATCGCAAGAAAAATCGCGTATGTCCTTTGTGGAGGCGATCTTACAAGCAGCCAGCAAGTCAGCGAGCAATATCTCCTAGATATTGAACGCGAGGGCTTTATGAGTTTGCTTGGAAATCAAAAAACCCTTGATCGGATTCAATATCTATTGATGAATAACAAACCGCTAAGAAACTAAAACGATGGATGCATATATTATAAAAGGATACCGCTCAGCGGTGGGTAAAGCTAAAAAAGGAGGCTTCAAAAATTACCGTTCCGATGACCTTGCCGTAGATGTTATTAGGCACCTTATGACTACTGTGCCTCAACTAGATCCCAAGCTGGTGGATGATGTTATCGTGGGCTGTGCCAATCCAGAAGGCGAACAAGGCCTTCAAGTAGGGCGGCTTATTGCCGCAAGAGCATTAGGAAAAGAAGTCCCTGGGATCACCATAAACCGTTATTGTGCTTCTGGACTAGAAGCCATTGCTTTGGCAACAGCCAAAATAAAAGCAGGTATGGGCCACATCTATTTGGCTGGAGGAGCAGAGAGTATGAGTATGATCCCCATGACTGGATATAAACTGGCTCCCAGCTACAAAGCCAACATCGAAAATCTCAACTACCATGTCAGTATGGGGGCTACTGCTGAAGCCGTGGCATCCAAATACAACATCACACGAGACGCAGCTGACGCATTTTCGGTGCGCTCACATCAAAGAGCCGCAGCAGCCATTGACGCTGGATATTTTAAGGACGAAATCGTTCCTGTTACTATCGAAGAAGTTTTTGTAGAAAATAATCAAAGAAAAACCCACACCCATACAGTCCAAGTAGATGAAGGAGTTCGTAGAGACACCACCATCGAAGGACTGGGTCAATTGCGCGCTGCATTCAAAAAAGACGGTGTAGTTACTGCGGGCAATGCGTCACAAACTTCTGACGGCGCCGCATTTACCCTAGTCGTCAGTGAAGAGATGGTTAAAACATTAGGGCTTGAGCCTATCGGTCGATTGGTAGGATGTGCAGTGGGGGGAGTAGACCCATTATATATGGGGATCGGTCCATGCGTAGCTATACCAAAGGTCCTCAAACAAACCGGCCTTTCACTCAAAGACATTGAACAAACAGAGTTAAATGAAGCATTTGCCGCACAAGCACTCGCCGTAATTCAAGAAGCAGGATTGGACCCCGAAACCGTCAATGTCAATGGAGGTGCCATTGCCCTTGGACACCCTCTTGGGTGTACCGGAGCAAAATTGAGCATTCAGCTGTTAAATGAAATGAAAAGACGTCAACAAAAGTATGGCATGGTCACTGCCTGTGTCGGAGGAGGACAAGGCATAGCAGGTGTTATCGAACGGTTCTAAAAATTTGTGGGACTACGACAACAAAATAAAGCACGTATTCGAGAGGCATTAGTGCAGCAAGCACTGCTGCTATTTTCTGAACACGGGGTAGAAAAAACAACCGTACATGATATTGTTAAAAAAGTAGGAATAGCACGCGGTACTTTTTATAATTATTTTGAAGACATCGATGCAATTTTTCAAGCGGTAGTCCATCAAATGAACCAACAGATCAAAACCGTTCTTGATACTTCTCGTGCCCATGCAAGCTCGGTTTATGATTATCTGTATTTGAGTTTTAAGGGATATTTTGACTACGTAAGCCATGCGGAGGTCAAAAATTTTTTTATTACCAATCAATCCTATGTTCGAAAAAGCACCTATCAAAGTCCCATTTTGTTGGCGCTAATCAAAGACCTTAATCGTGATCTACGCAATCGAAAGGATTTGCCTTCTTTTACCGAAAAACATGAATTCCTATTGTTGAGTATCATGCTCGTGGGTAGCCCTCCAGAGCTGTTTTTGGCCACCCAACAATCCGCAATGGAATTTTCTAATGATCAATTGGCTGTTTTTCTTGCCAAAACCTTCCATAAGGTTCTACAAGACTGACCTATATTTTTTTGACCACATAGGTCACGATACCCCAAATTTGTAGTTGTTGATCTTCGGTGACCTTAATCGGTTTGTATTTTGGGTTTTCGGGCATGAGATAGATGCAGTCTTTTTCGACTTTTAGCCTTTTTACGGTGAACTCACCATCAATAAAACAAACCGCTATTTTGTTGTTCTCAGGCTGTTGGCTTTTGTCAATTACCAAAAGGTCTCCATCTTCTAGTCCTGCCCCTTGCATCGAGTCTCCAGATACGCGTGCATAGAAGGTAGCTTCTTCATTTTTGACCACTTCTTGGTCGATACTAATGCGCAGTTCTTTGAAGTCATCTGCAGGAGAAGGAAACCCAGCCGAAATCCCTTCTTGGGCCAGAAAGCGCTCTTTGCCGATGCTGGCATCGGGTTTGTAAAACACAATTTTGTCTGCCATAAATTACTTTACTCGAATTATTTCGGTCAATTCGGTGGTAAAGCGTGGGGACAGGTGATTTTGTTTCATTTTCCAGGTACGTTTTAGGTCCTGATTGGCAAGTTTCATACGGTTGGGGCCAAAACGTTTATGAATAGTATCTATAGTTTTCATGAGGACATCATGCCGACCAATAGCAGCATCAAAAAGTGTTAATTGCTGTGTGTCTGCTGGGGTTAGACCAAGTAGAATTACTCCTGCTTTTTTGTACACAATGCCAGATTGATAGAGTGTTTTGAGCCCTGCCCGAGCAAATTTGCTCAAGGTGATGCTGCTATTGGTCGCATAAGGAAGTCCAACCGTACAACTGTTTTGATAGTAGGCTTTTTCTTTTTTGTGTGGATCACTACGTACAAAAACAACAAGGGCATTGCAATGACTGTTTTGCTGGCGTAGCTTTTCGGCACAGCTAGTAGCAAAGGTAGTGACGCGTTCTTCGAGGTCGTCAAAACGGGTCACAGTCCCTTCAAAACTGCGGGTGGTAGCAATTGATTTTTTGGGGTTTTGTATTTCTTCGAGTTGAATAAAAGGAAGCCCTTCCAAATCTTTTTTGAGACGCAGCCCGATGACGCTCATTTGTTTGCGAATCCATTCATCTGGAAGGTGCACAAAGTCCAATGCGGTTCTAATCCCCATGGCTTCGAGACGTTTGCGGTGCTGTCGTCCGATACCCCAAACATCACCAATGGTAGTCCACTGAAGGGCTTTGAGGCGTTTTTCTTCACTATCAATAAGGTAAACACCGTTGGTTCGTTGCGCAAATTTTTTGGCAATACGATTGGCAATTTTTGCTAAAGCTTTGCTGGGGGCGATCCCTACAGAAACGGGGATGCCCGTCCACTGATGGACTTGCTGCCGCAGTTTTTGCGCCTCGGACAGGAGGTCTTTGTAGTCAAAACCCTTAAAGCGCAAAAAGGCCTCATCGATACTATAGACCTCTACTTCGGGAGTGTACCGCTCTAGAATTTTCATTACCCGGCTACTCATATCTCCGTATAAAGGGTAATTGGATGAAAAAACTTTGACACCGTGTTTTTTAAATTCTTGTTGATACTGAAACGCAGGAGCACCCATAGGAATGCCTAAGGCTTTTGCTTCGTTGCTTCGGGCAATAACACAACCGTCATTGTTGGATAAAATAACGACCGGTTTGCCCTCCCATTGTGGTTGAAAAACCCGCTCACAAGAGGCATAAAAATTATTGCAATCGACTAAAGCAAACATGTTTTAAAATTCTTAAAAATCTTTAAAAAATAAGACGCTTTGCTGCACTATTTTTTTTAACAAAACAAATTTCGTTTAAAAATGCAAAAGCAGTTTTAAAACGATGATTTATTGTCAAACAAATAAGGGGCTTTAACGAAAAGTTGTACTTTTGAAAACTGTAAGCAATAGAATTTGCACTTATGGATAAGTATTCCTTTTTGAATGCCGCCCACACCGAATATTTTGCACAACTCTACGATGATTATTTGCAAAATCCTGACGGGGTAGAACCGAGTTGGCGTGCCTTTTTTCAAGGATTTGATTTTGGAATAGAAAACGGCGCCATAGATACGGCAACGGCAGAAGTTCCGGAAGAGGTTCGCAAAGAATTTCAAGTAGTCAAACTCATTGACGGGTACCGGACAAGGGGCCATTTGTTCACCAAAACCAATCCGGTTCGTGATCGAAGAAAATACAGCCCTACACTAGCAATAGAAAATTTTGGTCTTACCGAAGCAGATTTAGACACCGTCTTTAGTGCTGGATCTATTATGGGAATAGGGCCAACAAGCTTGCGGGAGATTATTGCGCACCTTCAACGGGTCTATTGTGAGTCAATCGGCGTCGAGTATATGTACATTCGTGATCCTGAAAAAGTAAATTGGATTCAGCAACGACTAAACATCAACGACAACCACCCCCGTTTTGATGTTCAACAAAAAAAGCACATTCTTAAAAAATTGAATCAAGCGGTCAGTTTTGAGAATTTTTTACATACCAAATATGTGGGTCAAAAGCGGTTTTCTCTCGAAGGAGGCGAATCACTTATTCCTGCCCTAGATGCCGTAATTGAGTCTGCAGCCGAAGCCGGCGTAAAAGAATTTGTCATGGGGATGGCCCATCGAGGCCGTTTAAACACCCTGACCAACATATTTGGAAAATCGGCAAAAGATATTTTTAGTGAATTTGACGGAAAAGACTATGAGGAAGTTGTTTTTGATGGGGACGTAAAATACCACCTCGGCTGGACCTCCAACCGCACAACGGACAAAGGACATCAAATCAACATGAATATTGCACCCAACCCCTCGCACTTAGAAACAGTAGGTGCCGTGGTAGAAGGCATTACAAGAGCCAAGCTCGAGCACAAATTTGGTGGAGACACCTCCAAAGTGCTGCCGATTGTTGTCCATGGTGATGCCGCTATAGCAGGCCAAGGATTGGCCTATGAGATTGTCCAAATGGCACGACTCAAAGGCTACGGTACGGGAGGCACCATCCACATTGTGGTTAACAATCAAATCGGTTTTACAACCAACTACCTCGATGCACGTTCGAGCACCTATTGTACCGATGTAGGCAAAGTAACCCTCTCACCGGTATTGCATGTCAATGCTGATGACGCCGAAGCGGTAGTCCATGCGACCTTGTTTGCTTTAGAATTTCGCATGCAATTTGGAAGAGACGTTTTTATTGACTTGTTAGGATACCGACGCTATGGCCATAACGAAGGAGATGAACCTCGATTTACACAACCCAAGCTGTATAAAGCCATTAGCAAACACCCAAATCCTAGAGATATATATGCCCAAAAATTGATTCAACAAGGGGTGATCGATGCACAATATGTCGGCACTTTGGAAGTGGAGTATAAGGCACAATTGGAAGAAAAACTGGAAGATGCTCGAAAAGAAAAAAACACGGTCATTACACCCTTTATGCAAGACGAGTGGCAAAATTTTAATCGTGTTGCTGAGGATCAAATGGCCATCGATATTGCAACTGCTGTCCCGGTACAACTTTTGGATACCGTTGCAAACGCCATTGGCAATTTGCCAAAGAATCAAAAGTTTTTAAAAAAAATAGAACGCCTCGTAGCAGATCGGAAAGCCCAATTTTTTGACACACAAAAACTCGATTGGGCGATGGGTGAATTATTGGCCTATGGCACCCTGCTTATGGAGGGACACGACATACGTTTGTCAGGACAAGATGTAGAACGAGGAACGTTTTCGCACCGTCATGCGGTGCTCAAAGCAGAAGCCTCTGAAGAAGAAGTGATTTTGCTCAATCAAATTCATCCCGATCAAAAAGCAACCTTTAGGGTGTACAATTCGTTATTATCCGAATATGGCGTGTTGGGGTTTGATTATGGGTATGCCATGGCCCGGCCCAATGCATTGACCATTTGGGAGGCCCAATTTGGAGACTTTTCAAATGGCGCTCAGATAATGATCGACCAGTACATCTCTGCCGCAGAAGACAAATGGAAACTTCAAAACGGTATTGTTTTGTTGCTTCCGCACGGATACGAAGGTCAAGGTGCCGAACATTCTTCGGCCCGAATGGAGCGCTATTTGCAGCTCTGTGCCAAAGACAATATGTTTGTAGCCAACTGTACAACGCCGGCCAATATGTTTCATATACTACGCCGTCAGTTAAAAGCCAGCTACAGAAAGCCATTAATCGTGTTTACGCCAAAAAGTTTGTTGCGACACCCTAAGGCAGTTTCTGATGTAAGCGAATTTAGCACAGGGGTATTTCAACGAGTAATTTCTGATAATTCAGTCGACCCAAAAGCCGTAAAAACATTGGTGTTTTGTTCAGGAAAATTCTATTATGATCTTTTGGCTGCTCGTGAAGAAAAGTCGCGATCTGATGTTGCGCTTGTTCGTGTAGAACAACTCTTCCCACTTCCTGAAATTGAAATCCGTACGGTCATAAAACAATTTTCTAGCGCTACAGACCTGGTTTGGGCACAAGAAGAACCCCGCAATATGGGCGCTTGGAGTTATTTGCTGCTGCACCTACCCGAAGCCCAGCAGATGCGTCCAGCAACACGACGATTTTATGGTGCCCCAGCAGCGGGTAGTGCCACCCGATTTAAAAAACGGCACAGTGAAGTTATCGAATATGTATTTGATGCCAATAAAGACAATTTTAATTTAAAGAATAAATAAAACGCATTCCATGATTTTAGAAATGAAAGTTCCCTCTCCAGGAGAATCCATCACAGAAGTGGAAATCGCACAATGGTTGGTTAGCGATGGTGACTATGTCGAAAAAGATCAAGCCATCGCAGAGGTAGATTCGGACAAAGCGACCCTAGAACTCCCTGCAGAGGTTAGTGGTACGATTACGCTTAAAGCTGAAGAAGGCGACGCAGTTGCTGTAGGAGCAATTGTATGTCTTATAGACACCGATGGGCAGCCAACAGAAGGTGCTGCACCAGTGACTCCCAAAGCGCCTGTTGCAGCGGCACTCCCCAATCCAGGGCCAGCTACATCAACATCAACCACCTATGCTACTGGCAGCCCTTCGCCAGCAGCCAAAAAAATACTTGAAGAAAAAGGACTTGATCCAGTACATGTTAAAGGTACAGGACGAGACGGACGCATCACTAAAGAAGATGCTGTACAGGCCGTGCCTTCTATGGGCTCAGCTTCCGCTGGAGCTCAACGTGGAGCAACCCGTAAAAAAATGTCCATGCTTCGTCGAAAGGTTTCTGAGCGTTTGGTTGCTGTAAAGAATGAGACCGCTATGCTGACAACCTTTAATGAAGTAGATATGTCGGCCATCTTCGAACTTCGAAAAAATCATAAGGAAGCTTTTGCTGCAAAACATGATGTAGGACTTGGATTTATGAGCTTTTTTACCAAAGCCGTAGTGCGTGCCTTGCAACTGTTTCCAGATGTCAACTCCATGATTGATGGTGATCATCAAGTACAGTATGATTTTTGTGACATCAGCGTTGCCGTTTCTGGTCCCAAAGGACTTATGGTGCCGGTTGTTCGCGGTGCAGAAAAATTATCATTTAGAGGTATCGAGGCCGAAATCAAGCGTTTGGCCATCCGTGCACGTGATGGACAGATAACCGTTGACGAAATGACGGGAGGTACTTTTACAATTTCCAATGGCGGTGTTTTTGGATCGATGTTATCCACCCCCATATTGAATCCTCCTCAGTCCGGAATACTCGGGATGCATAACATTATTGAGCGCCCTATTGCAGTAGCAGGCAAAGTAGTGATCAGACCGATGATGTATTTGGCCTTTTCGTACGACCATCGTATCATCGACGGACGAGAATCTGTAGGGTTTTTAGTCGCGATCAAAGAAGGGCTTGAAGACCCTGTACAGCATTTGATGGACGGTGATGTCAAAAAAGCATTAGAACTATAAACGGTACGTTCTTATTTTTTTAAGTATAAAAAATCAGGACGATAGCGTATGACCGCTTTGTTTTTGTGGAGAAAATCTGCCCCGATAATTCCATCTATAGGGGAGGCCTTCTCTTTTTTTAGGGAGGCATTGATGGCGGCCAAATCCATAATCAAAAAATTTAATCGTCCCAGCGCATAATTGTCATGGCGTATATGACTTTTTTTGGAGCGGTGCACCACCAATTTTTCGGCGCCAGCACCAGCGGCTTCCAACGAATCCTTTTTTATTGCTACATCAAAACGGGCACTCTCTTCAACACCAATACAACTTTTGGACGCACCGGTGTCCAACAAAAATGTTCCAACTACATCATTGATAGTTAGTTGGAAATAGCGATGCCCTGTCGGCATTTTGTCCAGTGGAATTTTTATGAAATCGTCAGCATCTATAAACATAAGAGGGCATCAGTTTTTGCTAAAATACTATTTTTGACTCATGAAAATTATCGACTCCCATACCCATCTGTATTTGCCCGAATTTGACGCTGACCGTTCTCAAGTAATCGATCGAGCCAATGCCCTTGGGATTGACACCTTTCTATTGCCGGCAATTGACGCTTCGTACACCCCAAGAATGGAAGCCTTAAAAAATGCCTATCCCAACCAAATGCATCTGATGGCTGGATTGCATCCCACCCATGTTAAAGAAGATTTTGAGGCCGAGCTTGAACATGTAGCTTCCCAGCTCCAAAAAAAAGATCGAATCGCTGTAGGGGAGATCGGAGTGGATCTCTATTGGGAAAAAAAATTTTTGCCCCAACAACAAATCGCTTTTGATCGTCAAATCGCTTGGGCAATTGCCCAACAACTCCCGATAGTAATTCATTGCAGGGCAGCTTTTGAAGAGGTGTTTGAGGTATTAGAGGGGCACCGTGGAAAGGAACTCAAAGGAATTTTCCATTGTTTTTCAGGAACCCACTCCGATGCACAACGGGCGATTGATTTTAATCTTATGTTGGGTATTGGCGGGGTAGTCACCTTCAAAAACGGAAGAATCGATCAGTTTATTGACCAAATCCCACTTGAGTATATTGTTTTGGAAACCGATGCGCCCTATTTGGCACCAACCCCTTATCGTGGTAAAAGAAACGAAAGTGCCTACATCATAGAGGTGCTAAAGCGGCTCTCAATACTCTACAAATGCTCTCAAGAACAAATTGCAGATCAGACCTGCAACAATGTTTTGCGATGCTTCGACTTATCCTGATAAAATAAACCCTTTTTGGACATTATTTTTTGTCTGAATACTTTCTAGGTTTTGATTTTTTTTGTTTCTTGACACCTTGTTTAGAGAGGTGGCCGAGTGGTCGAAGGCGCACGCCTGGAAAGTGTGTATACGCCAAAAGCGTATCGAGGGTTCGAATCCCTTCCTCTCTGCAAAAATAAATTAGTGTCCTATTTATTTTTTTTTAACTTTAAAACTTAATTTTTGAACGTAAAATCTCTTAAAATGAAAAAAATCTTAGTTGCCCTAGCTTTAGTGGGCTTTTTAGGAAACACCTATGCGTATTCATCTGAGGATCAAACCATCTCAAATGAAACTACAATCGTCGCTCAAGACATGGACAGTGCATCAGCCGATACACAAGATCAAGCCGAAAGCGCCTCTTTTACTCAAGAACTCAAAAAGCGTTTTATTGAAGGGGGTCCTGGATTTATGGGGATCGTATTGATCTGTTTGATTCTTGGACTTGCCATCGCTATTGAGCGTATTATTTTCCTAAACCTAGCAACAACCAACACAGCCAAACTAACCGCTGGTGTCGAAGAAGCACTAGCTTCTGGTGGTGTTGATGCTGCGAAAGAATTGTGTAGAAACACCAAAGGGCCTGTTGCCTCCATCTTTTATCAAGGACTTGACCGTGTAAATGAAGGTGTCGAAAATGCTGAAAAAGCAGTAGTTGCCTACGGTGGAGTACAAATGGGACAACTTGAAAAAAATGTTTCTTGGATCTCCCTCTTCATCGCGCTTGCACCAATGCTTGGGTTCATGGGTACAGTAATCGGTATGATTCAAGCTTTTGACAAAATCGAAGCTGCTGGAGACATGCAACCATCACTTGTAGCAGGAGGTATTAAAGTAGCACTTCTTACTACTGTATTTGGTCTTATTGTTGCCATTATTCTTCAAGTATTCTATAACTATATCGTAGCTAAAATTGATAGCATTGTAAACGATATGGAAGATGCTTCTATCACCTTGATTGATATTCTTGTAGCACACAAGAAGTAATCTTAATAATAGCAATACAAATGAAACTTCAAAATATAATTAAAATCATCAGCGCCATCTTCGGTGTTTTAGCTGTGGTGTTTTTATTTCGCATCATCGGCTTGGGCGACGAAGAAATCAAAATGGCAGCGAGCATGGGTGACTACGGAAGTGTGTCCCCATTAGTAAACCTCGCAATTGCGATACTTGTAATTACTGTTGCAGTAACCTTAGTATTTTCGTTAATTGGACTTACCTCTGATGCCAAAAAGCTCAAGAAGGCACTGCTATCAGCAGGCTTGTTCTTAGCTGTTATTGGAATCAGCTACGCCATGTCAACAGGAGTAGAAACGCCTCTCAAAGATGGAGAGGTACTTTCTGCAAACGGATCACGTTGGGTAGGAGCAGGTTTACGCGCTTTTTATATCCTAGCAGTAGTGGCCATTGGAGCCATGCTAATGTCAGGAGCAAAACGAATTTTTAACAAATAAAAACAACACTATGCCTAGAAGAGCAGCACCCGAAGTAAATGCAGGTTCGATGGCGGATATCGCTTTCTTGCTGCTGATCTTTTTCTTGGTGACCACCACCATCGAAACCGATAGTGGAATCAACCGCAAACTCCCTCCCATGGAAGAACTCGAAGATCCACCAGTGATTAGAGAGCGAAACATCTTTACGGTACTGATTAACAAAAACAATCAGCTATTGGTCGAGGAAGAACTTGCAGACATCAAGGAACTGAGAAGTTTAGCAATGGCGTTTTTAGATAATGGAGGAGGGCAAAACGAAGAGGCTTGCAACTATTGCCAAGGAAGCAAAGATTCTGATTCTTCTGACAACCCGCAAAAAGCGATTATTTCATTAAAAAACGACCGTGAAACCTCGTACAAGATGTATATCGCTGTCCAAAATGAATTGGTAGCAGCTTATAACGAATTGCGAAACCGCGAGTTTGCTTTGCTCAACCCAATGTCTGGTATTACTTATACGGAAGCCGAAAAGCGATACAATGATCCGCGTACTTCGGCTGAAGAAAAGGAAAAACTTGGACCCAAGTTAGACGAAGTTAAAAATCGCTTTCCACAAAAATTGTCCGAAGCAGAACCTAATAAAAGCAACTAGTTATGTCAAAGTTTAAGAAGAAAAAAGGTGGAGATTTGCCCGCTATATCTACAGCGTCACTCCCGGATATCGTCTTTATGCTGTTGTTCTTTTTTATGGTTGCTACCGTAATGCGGGACAGCACACTTATGGTAACCAACACCTTGCCAGCTGCAGACCAAGTACAAAAACTCGACAAGAAAGATCGAATTATGTACATCTATGCAGGAAAGCCATCGTCGCGTTATCAAGACAAGTATGGAACGCAAGCACGTATTCAGCTCAATGATAAATTTGCTACCGTCGAAGAGGTAGGGGCGTTTATCTTAGCCGAACGTGCTGCCAAAAGAGAAGAATTACAAAACGTTTTGACCACTGCACTAAAAGTAGATGGGGAAACCAAAATGGGATTGGTGAGTGACATCAAGCAAGAACTTCGAAAAGTGAATGCCTTGAAACTCAACTACACAACTCGTATGGGGGCCTACAATCAAAACTTGAACTAATATCTTTTGTTTTTTGAGATGATAGAAAAAGTGCCTTATAATAAGGCACTTTTTTATTTAGCTTTGTTTTAAAATCCCAGCATGAATCGGTTTTTCTTTTTCAGTGTATTATTTATTGTCAGCCCCACCCTGTTTGGGCAAGAAAATGAGGCGCACTTTTTTAGAGAAGACCAACTCTTTTTTGGAATCGGGTACACCATTGCCCAGCAAAACGAACCCGCTTTTTCACAAGATGGATTTTCATATCAATTGCAACTTGGATTTTTAAGAGATATTCCTTTGGATCAAAAAGGCCATTGGGCAGTCGCGCCTGGCATTGGTTTGCAGCATCAAAAATTGTCAAGTAATCTAAACCTCCAATCAGAATCTAGCGGACTACTTTCCAAACTATTGGCCGATAAAAGTCAAAGATTACAGTATTCGAGTGTGATTTTTCCATTTGAACTACGTTGGAGAAATACCACGCCAACGCAATTTTCATTTTGGCGGATACATCTAGGTACAAAGCTGGCTTACCCTATTTTTGCATCGCCTAGTACGCTAATTTCTGCTGATCTTCTACGTCCATGGGCACCTTCTTATTATGTTGCTCTGGGATACAATACGTGGAATCTTTTTTTTGAATACCAAGCCCAATCGTTATTTCGAGCGTCCAGCTATTCGATCGATGTTCCTAAGACCCATTTGATTAATATAGGGCTTCGATTTTATTTTTTATAACGTCGTTTAAATTTGTTTTCGTAGCCGCGCTACAGGAATGTCCATTTGTTCACGGTATTTGGCTACCGTTCTTCGGGCGACATTATATCCTTTTTCTTTTAGGAGTTTCGCTAAAGCAAGATCTGCTAGGGGTTTGTGTTTGTCCTCATTTGTGATAAGCTGTTCCAATATTTTTTTGATTTCGATGGTTGACACATCTTCACCTTCTTCGTTTTTCATTCCTTCGGAGAAAAAGCTTTTTAGCAATTTGTTGCCGTAGGGGGTGTCGATATATTTGCTACTGGCTACCCGAGATACCGTCGATATGTCCATTTTAATTTCATTGGCGATGTCTTTGAGGATCATAGGTCGAAGTTTGCGCTCATCTCCGCTCAAGAAATATTCTTTTTGATGATTGACAATTGCATTTACAGTCAACAAGAGGGTTTGATGTCTTTGTTCTATTGCTTCGATAAACCAGCGTGCAGCATCTAGTTTTTGTTTGATAAATAAGACCGCTTCTTGTTGTGATTTATTGGTTTTTGAAGCTTCTTTATAACCCAAGAGCATCTCTTTGTAGTCATTAGAAACACGCAGCTCGGGAATGTTTCTTTTGTTGAGTATAACGTTTATTTTGCCTTCTTCAATCGTGAGGATAAAGTCTGGTACGATGTGTGTGTTTTGAAAAATTCCGGACAGTGGACCTCCTGGTTTTGGGTTCAATTTGCCGACGGTTTCAAAGACTTCTTTCAACTTATTTTCGTCGATACCAAAGCGATCCATCAGTTTTTGATAATGCTTTTTTGAAAACTCATCAAAAGCATTTTCAATAATATTAAGTGCCAGGGCTGCTCGATCACTTTGCGTGGCTTTTTTTCGCAACTGTAAGGCCAAACATTCTTTTAAAGAACGTGCTCCAACCCCAGGTGGATCAAAGGTTTGCACCTTTTTAAGTGTTTGTTCGATTTGCTTGCGATCTACAAAAATATTTTGTGTGAAGGCAAGGTCATCTACCAATTCGTCTAAGGTCCTACGCAAATAACCGCTTTCATCGATACTGCCAATAATAAACGTAGCGATTTGCAGTTCCTCATCACTCAAAATGAGGTTCTGAAGTTGATTTTCTAGGTGTTGGTGAAAGCTCATTCCCCCCGATATGGGCACGGCGGTTTCATCGGCATCGGAACTATAGTTGTTGGTATAAAGTTTGTAAGCGGGAATTTCATCATCACTGATATAGGGGTCTATATCAATTGCGTCAGCGTCGATGCTGGTCGAATCATTTTCTAGATGATCTTCGGGTAGTGCCTCGGAGTCACCCGCATTTTCTAGAGCCGGATTTTCACCAATTTCAGATTGGATTTTTTGCTCCAATTCTTGCGCCGAAAGCTGTATCAATTTCATCAGCTGTATCTGCTGAGGAGATAGCTTTTGTGCAAGTTTGAGATGGAGTTGTTGTTTTAGCATGATCCGTATTCTTCTATAAAGATAGGAAATTGGAGCGCCAAATACGGGAATTTAAAACGCTGCGTTTTGTGGCGTTCTTGGAAAAGGAATGACATCACGGATATTACCCATGCCTGTTGCAAACTGAACCAAGCGCTCAAAGCCAAGCCCAAAACCACTGTGCGGAGCACTACCAAATTTTCTGAGGTCCAAATACCACCACAGCTCTTTTTTGTCAATGCCCATGGCTTCGATGCGGGACTCGAGTACTTCTAGACGTTCTTCGCGTTGTGAGCCACCTACAATCTCTCCAATGCCAGGAAATAAAATGTCCATGGCACGAACTGTTTTTTCATCGTCATTGAGACGCATATAAAAAGCTTTGATTTTTGCAGGATAATCATACAGTATTACGGGACAGTTGAAGTGTTTTTCTACCAAATAGCGTTCATGCTCACTTTGTAGATCAACGCCCCATTCGTTGACGAGATATTCAAACTTTTTCTTTTTATTGGGCGTACAGTTTTTGAGAATATCAATGGCTTCGGTATAACTAATACGAATAAATTTGTTGTCAACGACAAAACGAATCTTTTCGATCAATCCCATTCCACTTCTTTGCTGCTGAGGTTTGGCTTGTTCTTCTTTTTGAAAGCGTTCGTCTAAAAATTCTAAATCTTCTCGACAATTTTCTAAAACATACCCCAAGACGCTTTTGATAAAGGCTTCGGCGAGGTCCATATTGTCATTAAGATCATAGAAGGCCATCTCGGGTTCGATCATCCAAAACTCGGCCAAGTGGCGAGTAGTATTGGAATTTTCGGCCCGAAAAGTAGGCCCAAAGGTATAAACATCACCAAGGCCCAATGCATAGGTCTCTGCTTCGAGCTGACCCGAAACGGTGAGGTTGGTTTCTTTTCCAAAAAAATCTTTACTGTAATCGATGCTGCCGTCTTCTGTTTTTTTGGGGTTTTTGGGATCTAGGGTAGTCACTCGAAACATTTCACCAGCCCCTTCGGCATCACTTCCGGTGATGATCGGTGTGTTGACATAATAGAACCCTTTTTGCTGAAAAAACTGATGCACGGCAAAAGCAAGTGCGGAGCGCAGGCGCATTACGGCACTAAAGGTTGAAGTGCGAACCCGAAGATGCGCTTTTTCTCGAAGAAATTCGAGGCTGTGTTTTTTGGGTTGGATCGGGTAGGCTTCGGGATCTGCCTCGCCGAGGACGACAATAGTGGTTACGGCAAGTTCTACTTTCTGACCAGCGCCTTTACTTTCGATCAGTTTACCTTCGAGGTGTAGGGCTGCCCCTGTTGTGATTTTTTTAAGCAACTGTTCGTCGGTTTTTTCAAAATCAACAACACACTGCAAGTTTGCAAGGCATGAGCCATCGTTTAGGGCAATAAAGCGATTGGCTCTAAAAGTGCGTACCCAGCCTTTGACGGTGAGCGTTTGGTTTTCGGGAGTGCGTTCTAAAATCTGAGCAATTTTCATTACTTTCCGTACTATTTTCGGTGCAAAGATAGCTTTATTAAAAGAAAAATAAGACCCGATTTTGGGCTATGTTTCATTTTCTTCAATGATTTTGATCTTCGGTTCTTTGAGGATGTTTTCATTGCTGACCTTGTCCTCGAGTGAAATCAACAGGGAGGGCAATAAGATCAGGTTGGCGAGCATAGCAAAGAGTAGCGTAACGGCAACCAAACCACCCAAAGCGACGGTACCTCCAAAGTTTGAGGTCATGAATACAATAAACCCAAAAAATAAAACCACGGAGGTGTAAAACATGCTAATGCCTGTTTCATGAATGGCAGCGTATATGGAGCGTTTGATTTTCCACTTTGAGTCAATGAGTTCTTGACGGTATTTGGCCAAAAAATGAATGGTATCATCTACGGAAATTCCAAATGCGATGCTAAAAACCAAAATCGTTGAAGGTTTTAATGGAATCCCAGCAAATCCCATCACTCCAGCAGTGATTATGAGCGGAAGCAGGTTGGGTATCAATGAGATGATAATCATCCTAAAAGACCCAAACAGATAGGCCATAAAAAGTGCGATAAGAACAACGGCCAACAACAGCGATAAAAATAAGTTTTTGATCAGATAACGGGTACCTTTCAGAAAGAGCAAGGCTTTGCCCGTAACCAAGACATCAAAACGATCTTCCGGAAAAATTTTTGAGATGTCCTCTTTCAAAGAACCGAGGATATCTTCCATGCGATCCGTAGGGACATCACGCATAAAGGTGGTCATACGTGCATATTGTCCGGTGCTGTCAATGTAGTTGATCATCAGATCATCCCCGCCATTGGCCCGATTGAGATATGGGGCTATAAATCGATTTTCTTGTGCGGTTGGCAAATCAAAAAAGTTGGGATTGCCATTATAATAGGCCTGTTTGGCATATTTGATGCCCTTGACAATCGATATTGGAGCAGACAGCTCGGGGATTTCAATAATGTTTTCTTCGAGGCGGTCAATCCGATTGAGCGTTGCTAAACTATATACCCCACGGCTCCTTTTGCTATTGATCATGATTTCTACTGGGACCACACCATTAAATTCTTGTTCAAAAAACTGAATGTCTTCAAAAAATGCTGCTTTCTTGGGCATATCTTCGATGATGCTACCCGAAATTTTGATTTGATAGATGCCTATAATTCCGACCACAAGGGCTATTAAGGAGATGATATAGGTGTTGATTCTGTTATATCTAACTTGATGCTCCATCCATTTTACGATGGTTACCATCCATTTATTTTTAAGATGTTTAAGGTGCTTTTTATTGGGAAGCGCCATAAAGCTATAGATGATAGGAATGACAAATAGGGAGAGCAAAAAGATGCCAATGATGTTTGCCGAAGCAACGATTCCAAATTCTTTTAAAATTTTACTATCTGTTAAAATAAAGGTAGCAAAACCCGAAGCCGTGGTGAGGTTGGTCATGAGTGTCGCGTTGCCAATTTTGACAATTACACGTTGCAGCGATTTAATTTGATTCCCATGTTTGGCAACTTCTTGCTGGTATTTGTTGATTAGAAAAATGCAATTGGGAACACCAATAACAATGATCAAAGGCGGAATAAGTGCTGTCAGTACGGTGATTTCGTATTGCAAAAAGCCCAGGAGACCAAACGACCACATCACGCCAATTAATACGACAAGCATCGAAATAAATGTGGCTCTAAACGAGCGAAAGAACAAAAAGAAAATTAAAGAGGTTAGCAGGACAGCCACCCCAACAAAAAGACCAATTTCATCAACAATATTTTGTGCATTGAGGGTTCTTATGTAGGGCATACCCGATACCTTGAGGTCCATTTGTGTTTGTTTTTCAAAAGCCTCTATCTCGGGCAGGAGACGTTTGAATACAAAATCTTTCCGTGCCTCGGTATTGACGATAGCGCGATTGAGGTTTACCAGCATTCGAATGACACGACCATCTTCACTAATTATGAGGTTTTTATAAAAGGGGAGTTCGAGTTCGAGTTGGGCCTTAAAACGGTTTAAGTTTTCGGGAGTTAGGTCTGTTTTTTCAAGAACAGGTTCCATTTCAAAGCGCTCTTCCTTAATGTTTTTTTTGAGCTGTTTTAGGTTGTCTGTACTAATAACCGATTCTACTTCGTCATAGTTGCGCAACTTCTGACTTAGATTTTGCCAGGCTTTAAATTTTTCGGGCTCAAAAAAACGGGGGTCTTTCAAGGCCACTATTATCACGTTGCCCTCCTCTCCAAAAGTATCAAGAAAGTTATTGTAGCTTTGGTTTTCGGGGTGTTTGTCGGGCAATAAATTAGCTTCTGAGTAGGTAAAGCGCATGTATTGCCATTGTGTTGACCAGAAGGCCGTAACTAAAGCAATTGCTAGAAGAATCGCAAAACGATTTCTGAGAATTAGACGAGCAATGAAGCCCCAAAAATTGAATTTCTTTTTCTTTTTCATAAAAATAATGGGGCGCTTCGTGTTGTTTACACGGTAAGAATTTCTTTTTCTTTAAGGGCGATAATTTGATCTACTTTCTGAATACTATTATCAGTGAGTTCTTGAATGTCAATTTCATAGTTTTTTTGAACGTCTTCAGAAGCGTCTGATTTTTTGATCTCTTGGTTGGCTTCCTTTCGAGCAGATCGGATGCTAACTTTTGCATTTTCGGCTTCCCCTTTGGCGAGTTTGACCAGTTGTTTTCTTCGTTCTTCAGTTAGGGGAGGGATATTGATGATGATCGACTCTCCATTATTCATTGGAGTAAAGCCAATATTGGCCACTAAGATGGCTTTTTCGATTTCACCGATTAGGTTTTTTTCCCAAGGTTGAATACTTAGGGTTCGGGCATCGGGGGTGTTGACATTGGCTACTTGAGTAAGGGGTGTTTGGGATCCATAATAATCAATAGTTACGGACGATAGCATTACGGGGTTGGCTTTACCGGCTCTGATATTTAACAATTCCTTTTCCAAATGTTTGATGGCCGCATCCATTTGTTCTTTGGCGGTATCTACAATAAAATCCATTTCTTCGTTCATAGCAGTTGTTTTTTATAAATAAACACGTGTTCCAATATTTTCTCCTCGGACCACTTTTTGGAGGTTCCCAGGCACATTCATGTCAAAAACAATAATGGGCAATTTGTTTTCTTGGCTTAGAGTAAAGGCGGTAGTATCCATGACTTTAAGTCCTTTTTTGAGGACTTCGTCAAATGAAAGCGCGTCAAATTTTATGGCTTGCTTGTTTTTTTCGGGGTCTTCGTTGTAGATACCATCTACGCGGGTTCCTTTTAGGATCACGTCGGCGTTGATTTCAATTGCACGAAGTACTGCGGCAGAGTCTGTGGTAAAGAATGGGTTGCCTGTTCCGGAACCGAAAATAACAACTCTGTTTTTTTCGAGGTGGCGGGTTGCTTTTCTTTTGATAAAAGGTTCGGCAATGGCCTCGATTTTGATAGCCGTTTGCAGCCGGGTGGGAACATCAATGTTTTCTAAAGCACTTTGCAAGGCCAATCCGTTGATCACGGTTGCTAACATGCCCATATAGTCCGCTTGAACACGGTCCATCCCTTTGCTCGCTCCTGATACACCCCTAAAAATATTGCCCCCACCAATCACGATGGCAATTTCTGTTCCCGACTGATGAAGTTCTTGGATTTCTTTGGCGTAATCATTAAGTCGATTGGGGTCGATACCGTGTTGCTGTGCGCCCATAAGCGCTTCACCACTTAGCTTGAGTAAAATACGTTTGTATGCCATGGCGTGTGTGTTAGGGCAAATATAGCAATTCCCCGATGATTTTAAATTTCATCTTTGGAATGAATTTTTGGTTATGTTTTAATTTTTAGACTCAAGTCGATTTTAAGTTTTTGAATTGACGTGGTAACCGATGAGAAATCGGCGGTAGAAACAGACATTTTTTGGGGCTTTAGTATGTAAAGATACGATAAGCCTTTAAAAAGCTACATTAAAAGCACTTCAAAATCTTCTAGCGAAATAGCGTTTTCAACCG
>Ga0255760_10001735_pt1 | contig 20662 bp, 15 predicted proteins | sample 071ome_25_FD_179960 | JGI IMG/M metagenome (GOLD analysis project Ga0255760, IMG submission 179960) | Coastal salt marsh microbial communities from the Groves Creek Marsh, Skidaway Island, Georgia - 071410BT metaG (version 2) | ecosystem: Environmental > Aquatic > Marine > Intertidal zone >... | reverse complement strand
ATGCGGGCAGCCGGCGTCAGTTGGTTCCGTTTGTGTGCGCCTTATTTCGCAGTCGGTATCAGCATGAGTTTGCTTCTCTTTTTCATCAATGAGACATGGGGAACCAAAAGCGCCAACGCATCAGAAGCGCTGATGCAAAAACACAGGGAGGGAAGCACCAACTCTTTGGATTACGCCTGGCACGATCAAGCCATCTTTCAAAACGTACGTGATGGACGTGAATGGATTGCCAAACGTTACAATACCGAGACGTCCGAAATGCGGGGGGTTTACGTCAGTGACAAAAGCTCCGATCTGCCACAGTACCACATCGAAGCCAAGTCGGCCGTTTGGACCAATTCCATGTGGGTCTTCTATGAGGTGAACGAAATCTATGTCGCTCCCACCAACGAGGATGACGGCACCATAAACAAACCCTCGAAAATCCTGGAAAAACCCGAATACACCGAAACACCCGAGCAGTTTAAAAGCGAGCTGAAAATCGCCATGCTCAGCAGCGTCAAAATGGCCAAACAGGCACAACTTTCACTCTCGGAAATCAGCAACTACTACGCATTGCACCCCGAGATCCCGAAGGAAATGCGCCCCAAACTGGCAACCCAATACCATGGACGCATCGCCTGGCCCTGGACCTGTCTGGTGGTGGTCTTGATCGCGATTCCGTTCGGCGCACCGTCCGGACGACGCAACGTCTTTGCCGGTGTGGCGATGAGCATTTTCTTCTGTTTCACCTATTTTGTCCTGATGCGTCTGGGCTTGGCTCTGGGCACCCGAGGCACCTTTCCACCCTGGTTGGCCGCATGGTTTCCCAATGTCATTTTTGGAGGAACGTCCCTGTGGTTCATCCGTAAAATCCGCTGAGGAACCCGCGCCGTCATGTTGCCTTCCAAACCAACATCACCCACAGCTTCGCCTGTTGCAGATTTCAAGAACTTACTGAAATCGAAGCGGCCCTTTTCCGCACTGGCACCAATGCAGGCCATCTCTTCGCTGGAGTTCTGGAAAGTGATGCACCAATACGGTGGGCCCGACGTCTATTTCACGGAATACTTCCGGGTTCATTCCACCAGCCGACCAGGCAAGTTCATCCTGCGGTCGATCGATCAGAACGAAACAGGTCGACCGGTCGTTGCTCAAATGATCGGCAACGACATTCCCTCCCTGATCCGTATGGCGAAGGAACTGGAACAACACCCCATCGCCGGCATCGACCTGAACCTCGGATGCCCCGCCCCCATCGTCTACAAAAAATGTGCCGGCGGAGGTCTGTTGCGCGAACCTGAACGCATGGACCGAATCATCGGCGCGTTAAGAGACGCCCTCGAAATCCCCTTTACCGTGAAGACACGCATCGGCTTCGAAGACACCGCCCTATACGAGGCGTTACTGGAAGTATTTTCAAAGCACGATATCGATCTCCTCACGGTGCACGGACGAACGGTCAAACAAATGTACCGCTCCGCAGTGGACTATGACGCCATCCGCCAGGCTTCCCAATCCGTCCACTGCCCGGTCCTGGCCAACGGAAACGTTTACTCGGCGACACATGCTCTGGAAGTGCTCAAGACCAGCGAAAGCGCAGGCTGGATGATCGGCCGTGGAGCCATTCGCAATCCCTGGATTTTTGATCAAATACGAGCGGCCATGAAAGGAGCCCCCATCCCGGTCCCAACCGGAATCGACGTGTTGGGCTATATCGAAACACTCTACGACACCCTGGCCATCGAACCATATGAAGAAAAAGCGCATGTCATGCGCCTGAAAAAATACGTCAACTTCATCGCGCTCGGCATCGAACCGGAAGGAGATTTCCTGAATCATATTCGCCGCACCCAATCAAAAAAAGAATTCATGGCCGTTTGCAATGCCCACCTGAACCACAGGGATCCCATGCCCCTGGAACCCTTTGACATCCCCATGAAACCCAAAGATGTCCTGGCAGGGGCGCACCGTTAAACCGACATGCCGGCAACAACCAACACCTCATTCAGCGTCGATGCCAAGATCCTTCCAAAAGAAGCGGACCTGCATTTCACCTTGCTCATCCCCGCCTACAACGAGGAGGAGCGCATCGCCGGCACCTTGCATGAGTATGCCACTTACTTTCGGGAAAACTTTTCAGGTTCCATCCGCCTCATGGTGGTCCTGAACGGATGCCGGGACGCCACGATGCGGGTGGTGGAATCCTGCTCCAAAACATACCCGGAAATCGAAGCCATCGAATTCCAGGCCGCAATCGGCAAAGGCGGCGCTTTGATCGAAGGACTCAAACTGGCGCCGGACACGGACATCATCGGATACACCGACGCCGATGGCGCCACCCCACCCTCGGCTATGCTCGACCTGCTGCGAAAGTGCTACCATCACGACGGTGTCATCGGATCGCGCTGGCTGCCGGGAGCCAAACTCCACCAGGCTCAAACCAAGACCCGGCAGTTTGTCAGCCGGGTCTTCCATCGCATCGTTCACATCTTGTTCGATCTTGGCTACCAGGACACCCAATGTCCCGCCAAGGTGTTCCGAAAAACGCCCATCGTCGACGTTCATCAAAACTTGATGATCGCGGATCTGGCCTTCGATGTGAACCTGCTTTACCTGCTCAAACGAGGCGGATTCGACGTGGTGGAAGTCCCCACTGAATGGACCGACAAACTGGGTTCCAAGGTCACTCAAACACTTTTCAGATCCTCACTGACCATGCTCCTTTCGGTCATCCGATTGCGATTGGTCTATTCCCCGCTCCACCCATACATGTCTTATTTCCGGCCACTGGAGGCCTGGATCTACCAAAAGCTTCGCGCGCCATTCATCCCGGCTGCCAAACGCTAGCCCCCCTTGGCTTGACGAAATCGCAACGGAAACTTGAAGCATGCCACCGAAATACGTCATGCTCCAGGCATGTCATCTAGCGCTCAAGTCCGGATCAAAAGCGTACGCTTATTCCATTTACCCGTCGAAACGCGCATGCCGCTGAAGTTCGGTATTGAAACGTTGACCCATGTCATGGTGGCACGCACATGCGTCCACGTTGAATCAAACGACGGCACCCGGCATGAAGGATGGGGGGAGACACCGTTGAGTGTCCAATGGGTCTGGCCCGGAGGTTTGCCCTACACGGAACGGCTGGAATGCATGCAGTTGTTCTGCGAGCAGTTGGCGCAGGCACTGGTGGATTTCGACCTGGAAGCGGATGCGCTGGAATGGGGCTGGCAATTCCAGGAATCAAGGCTTCATGATCTCTGGCAAACGTTCAATGTCCAACACCGTCAAGGAAAGGATCCCATGCCCTGGCTGGCGTCCCTGGTCTGCCTGTCCCTGTTCGACATCGCCATCCATGACGCATGGGGAAAAGCCAACAAACGGCATGTCTACGCATGTTATGCACCTGAATATCTTTCCCATAATCTGTCCCGGTATCTAACGCCGGCAAAAGGGACGCACATCGACTTTCAGGGCAGGTTTCCATCCGATTATCTGTTACCGGCTCCTGATCCTCAATTGAGAGCCTGGCATCTGGTGGGCGGGGTCGATCCGATCACAGAAGATGATTTGACCGGAGACGAACCCGATGACGGGTACCCCGTCCTGTTGAGAGACTGGATCCGTAATGACGGGCTCAAATGTCTCAAAATCAAACTCCGTGGCAACGATGCCGAGTGGGATTTCAACCGACTTTGTCAGGTGGGCGCCATCAGCATCGAAGAAGATGTCGAATGGCTGACCGCCGACTTCAATTGCACCGTCACCGATCCGGCCTATGTGGACGATATTCTCGACCGCCTCCGGGACACTTCCCCGCGTATTTACGGCATGTTGCTGTATGTCGAACAACCTTTCCCCTACGAGTTGGAACAGCACCCCATCGACGTTCACAGTGTCTCATCCAGGAAACCCCTGTTCCTCGACGAGAGCGCACACGATTGGAAACTGGTAAGGCTCGGGCGCGAGTTGGGATGGACCGGCGTGGCCTTGAAGACCTGTAAAACCCAAACCGGCGCCATCCTGAGCGCCTGCTGGGCCAAAGCACATGGCATGACGCTGATGGTACAGGACCTGACCAATCCCATGCTGGCACAAATCCCCCATGTACAACTCGCCGCCCATGTTGGGACCATCATGGGCGTGGAAACCAATGCCATGCAGTTCTACCCGGAAGCCAGCGCACCGGAACGCATCATCCACCCCGGTCTCTACCGGCGCCAGAACGGATCGCTCAACACGTCATCCATCCAGGGGAACGGGTTTGGCTATCGTCTGGATGAAATAAAGCGGGATTTACCTGAACCGGCATTGATCGTTGAGTAAAATGGAATCCACCCCCCTCTCAATACCCGTTCCAAACGATGAAACAGCCATCTGACATCCCGATCCAACAACGCATTTCCAAGGAGCTTGGAGAAAAATCAATCCGGGATGCATCATCCCGAACCATGATCGCAGATCTCTATCGGGACAGTCTGTTGGAGGACATCCTCCCCTTTTGGTTTCCACGATGCCTGGACCTTGAACATGGAGGATATTTCTCGAGTCTGGACCGGGATGGCACGGTGTTCGAAACCGATAAATCCGTCTGGATCCAAGGTCGCATGGTCTGGATGCTGCTGCGTTGCCATCAGGATCTGGAGGCGAACCCGGCATGGCTGGAATGGGCGGAAAGTGGCATTCGGTTCCTGGATCGGCACGGGTTTGATCAGGATGGCAGGATGTTTTTTCACCTGACCCGCGAAGGCAAACCGATTCGAAAACGCCGTTATGCCTACAGCGAAGCCTTTGCCGCCATTGCTTACGCGGCCCATGCACGTTCCACAGGTAAATCAGAATCCGCGGACCGCGCCGACAAGCTGCTGGACCATTTTGTGCGCTGGAACTTCGAATCCCCTGAGACATTCATCCCCAAGTTTACGGATGAACGTCCCCTCATCGGTTTGGGGCCGCGCATGATCACTCTGGTCACCGCGCAGGAACTCATCCACCAACTGGGTTCCAACCCCAAATGGGAATCCATCATCGAAAAAATGGTGACGGAAATCCTTGAGTTGTTCGTGAAACCGGAGGAAGGGTGCGTGTTGGAAATCGCTCAACCGGACGGATCGGTGTCCGATCATCAAGAGGGCCGCACCCTCAATCCGGGACACGCTATCGAAGCGGCCTGGTTTGTGATGGCCGAGGGAGCCAGAAGAAGCCGAAAGGACTGGATCAAAGGGGGGTGCGAGATGTTGGATCTGACCTGGAAACGTTCCTGGGACACAGAACATGGTGGTCTTCTATACTTTACGGACATTTACAACAAACCGGTTCAGGAATACTGGCATGACATGAAGTTTTGGTGGCCCCATGACGAAACCCTGATTGCCTCGATCATGGCCTACCAACTCACCGGCGAGTCGAAATACGCAAACATCCATCGGACAGTGCATGACTGGGCATTCAAACATTTCACCGATCCTGCTCACGGAGAATGGTATGGATACCTTCACCGCGATGGATCGGTCGCGAATCCGGCCAAAGGCAATTTTTGGAAAAGTTTCTTTCATCACCCGAGAAGTTTGCTGGTTTGTTCCGAATGGCTGCGAAAGGATGCAATAGAAACTTCAAGCTCCGGCTGAGAATGCCGATGAGATGAATGATGGTGCGATTTATTCCGTGAAAAAGCTGGTTTTCAGCCTGAATTTGCCTATAGTTCATTCGTGAGTCGAGAAGTGCCCTGGGAGGTGACACCCCCTATTCGAGACGTATTCAACAAGGCATCTATCTGTTGTGATCCACCCGGGCTGGATGGGCTGGGTGATGTTTACGCAAGAACGATTCAGTGAAAGACTGGACAACACGATATTTTCGTAGCATTGGTAAGAAAGAACTATGAGTGAAGACGCTTTCAACAACTTTACTCCCAGAGCCCAGCAAGTCCTGGCTTTGGCGAGAAAAGAGGCAGACCGTTTCAACCACAACTATGTGGGCACGGAGCACCTGCTTCTGGGTTTGATCAAGCTGGACCAGGGAGTCGCCGTCAATGTCCTCAAGAAGATGGGACTCGACCTGGAAACCGTTCAGCTGGAAGTCGAAAAACATGTCCCTCCCGGACCGGACCACAAAGTCGCCGGCACCATTCCATATACGCCAAGAGTAAAAAAAGTGCTCGATCTGGCCGCCAAGGAAGCCAAGCAACTCGCACATACCTACGTGGGCACCGAACACATTCTTCTGGGTCTGTTGCGTGAAGGAAACGGCGTGGCCGCCAAAGTCCTGCGAGGCCTGGACATCGATCTGGATCAAACCCGCACCGAAATCCTGCGCGAAGTCGACCCCAATTTTCAGGGAGGCGATGAATTTGTCGGGATGGAGGAAGGCGCTGCCGGCCCCAAAGGAGAGAAAAAGGGCGAGGTCAAAACCCCCGCTCTGAAAGCATTTGGACGTGACCTGACCGAAATCGCCCGCAAAGGCGACATGGACCCGGTCATCGGACGTAAAGATGAGATTGAACGGGTCATTCAGGTCCTGTGCCGCCGCACAAAAAACAACCCGGTCCTGCTGGGAGAAGCCGGTGTGGGCAAAACCGCCATCGTGGAAGGACTCGCCCAGGAAATCGCACGCGGCAATGTGCCTGAGATTTTGAGAGAAAAACGGGTGATCACCCTCGATCTCGCCCTGATGGTCGCCGGCACCAAATACCGTGGCCAGTTCGAAGAGCGCATCAAGGCGATCATGGATGAAATCCGGCGCACCAAAAACGTGATCCTGTTCATTGATGAGTTGCACACCATCGTCGGAGCCGGTTCTGCCGAGGGTACGATGGACGCCTCCAACATCATCAAACCCGCTCTCAGTCGCGGAGAAATGCAGTGCATCGGCGCCACCACGCTGAATGAATACCGCAAATACATCGAAAAAGATGCTGCATTGGAACGTCGATTCCAGAGCGTCAAAGTCGAAGCACCTTCAACAGAAGATGCCATCCTGATTTTGCAGGGACTCAAGGGCAAATACGAAGAGCATCACAACATTACCCTGACCGACGATGCGATTGAGGCGGCCGTGAAACTTTCCGAACGCTACGTCACCGGACGTTTCCTTCCGGATAAAGCGATTGACGTCATGGATGAAGCAGGTGCCAGAGCGCGCATTGCCTCAATGACCCGACCGCCTGACGTGAAGAACCTCGAAGACGAAATCGAGACCATCCGCGTTGATAAAGAAAAAGCCATCAAGGAACAGGATTTCGAACAGGCGGCTTCGATGCGTGACAAAGAGAAGCAGGCCAAGGAAAAACTCGAATCCATCCTGAGCGCATGGAAATCATCGCGCGAAGAAAAGAAGGTGGAAGTCAATGAAGATGACATGCTTCAGGTCGTTTCCAAATGGACAGGTGTTCCATTGAAACGCATGGAAGCCGGAGAAATCCAGCGTCTGCTGGATATGGAAAGCGAGCTTTCCGACATCGTCATCGCACAATCGGAAGCCGTTTCCGCGCTCTGCAAAGCCCTTCGCCGTTCACGTGCGGATTTGAAGGACCCCAGACGCCCCATCGGAACCTTCGCGCTGCTGGGACCCACCGGGGTTGGAAAAACACTATTGGCCAAGACCGTTGCCGAACACATGTTCGGCGATGAGAAATGCCTCATTCAGCTCGACATGAGCGAATACATGGAGAAATTCACCGTTTCGCGTCTGGTGGGTTCACCTCCCGGATATGTGGGTTATGAAGAAGGCGGCCAGCTCACCGAACAGGTGAGACGGAAGCCATACTCCGTGGTCTTGTTCGATGAAATTGAAAAAGCTCATCCGGATGTGATGAACATGCTTCTTCAGATTCTCGAAGAGGGCAAGTTGACTGACAACGTGGGCCGGACCGTGGATTTCCGTAACACCGTCATCCTGCTCACCTCGAACGTCGGTGCGCAACAGGCGAGCCAACAGGGTGGCATTGGATTCGGTTCACCATCGGAAGAAGGCGACTACCAGGTCATGAAGGACAAGATCATGGACGAGGCCAAACGCTCGTTCAAACCCGAGTTCCTCAACCGCCTGGATGACGTGATCGTCTTCCGCTCGCTGGGACGAGAGGACCTGATCACCATCCTGACCCTCGAAACAGAGAAGGTTTTGACCCGGCTGAAGAAGAAAAACATCGAACTGATTCTCTCGGACGAAGCCAAAGATTTCCTCGTCGAGAAAGGATACGATCCGGCCTATGGCGCACGCCCCATGCGACGTGCTGTGGAACGTTACCTCGAAGATCCGCTGGCGGAAGAAATCCTAAAGGGCTCGCTCTGCGACAACCAACCGATCCAGGTGGTGGTCGAAGACGATCATCTGGCTTTCACCCAGGAAGCCAATATCGAAGGCGAAGCTGTTTCGAGCTGATAAACGCAACTATTTGAATGCAAGCACACCCGTCCGAGAAATTTTCTCGGACGGGTGTTTGCATGTTAACAAAGACATCCGCATAATGGGCCTATGGAAACGAGGAAATTGGGCAACACAGACCTTCAACTGCCGGTCGTGGGATTCGGTGCTTCATCGCTGGGACAGGAGTTCAGACCGATTCAACTGGACGAGGCCATGAAAAGTGTTCACGTATCCCTCGAATGTGGCATGAACCTCATCGACACCTCCCCCTTTTACGGAAGAGGCATGAGCGAGGTATTACTCGGTATGGCTCTGCGTGATGTGCGACGTGAAGACTACATCCTCTGCACCAAACTTGGACGCTACCACCTTCAACATTTTGATTTCTCCGCCAAACGTGTGGCTGAAAGTGTGGACGTCAGCCTGCACCGCCTCGGCATCGACCACCTGGACATCGCCCTGTGCCACGACATCGAGTTCGTTCCCATGCAACAGATCGTTGACGAAACCATTCCGGCCCTGAAGAAAGCTCAAGAGGAAGGTAAGGTGCGTTACATCGGTTTCAGCGGTTACCCTCAGAAGATCTTCAAATTCATCATCGACCAAATCGATGTGGACTGCGTGCTGAGCTACAATCAATACACTCTCCAGAACACACGTTTCGCCGATGAAACCGTTCCTTACCTGAAAGAGAAAGGAGTCGGGGTCATGAATGCGGGACCGTTTTCAGCACGCCTGCTCACCAACGCCCCGCTGCCGGATTGGCTGAAGGAACCGGAATCCGTCAAACAAGCCGCACGAAAAGCCGCCGCAGTTTGTGAAGCCAAAGGAGTCGACATCGCCAAACTGGCCTTGCAGTTCTCTATAGAAAACCCGGACATGACCACCACCATCGCCGGCAGCGCCAATCCAAACAACATCCGTAAATGGGCCGAGTGGGCAGCGGAACCGATCGATCGGGAACTCCTGAATGAAGTTCAGGCCATCTTCGAACCCGTCAAAAACATCGGCCACGCCGAAGGCTTACCCGAAAACAATTGATCAATGATTAATCAGTTTTTAACCGCAGATTTCGCAGATTTACGCAGATTGCAACCACAAAACTGTGTCATTCCACTTTAAAAATGTTTAGCTAACTGAATGCAGTATCCCAAAAACCAGGACCCTGCTTTTCCCTATATCATCTGCGATAATCTGCGAAATCTGCGGTTATAAAAATAAAAACATCCCCCTTTTCCATCCAGGCAACAACACATGAAAGCGCTACAATTAACCGAACCCAAATCCTTCAAACACATCCAAACCGATGAGCCCGACTCCCCGGCTCCCGGGCAGGCCCTGGTCAAAGTCCATCGTATCGGCATCTGCGGTACCGATTATTCCGGTTACCTCGGCAAGATGCCCTTCTTCAGCTATCCGCGAATTCCCGGTCACGAACTCGGGGTGGAAGTCCTGGAGGTAGGTGAAGGCGTTACCAACATCCAACCCGGCGACCGCTGCTCCATCGAACCCTACATGAACTGTGGACAGTGCTACCCCTGCCGAAAAGGTGCTTCCAATTGCTGCGAAACCCTCAAGGTCATCGGCGTCATGGAAGACGGCGGTATGCGCGAACGATTTCTGGTGCGAGCGGAAAAGCTGCACCCGAGCAAAGAACTGACCTTCGACCAACTCGCCCTGGTGGAAACCCTGGCCATTGGATGCCACGCAACTGATCGAGGCGCCCCTGGCAAAGGAGACCACGTCCTCATCATTGGCGCGGGCCCCATCGGATTGGCCACGCTCGAATTCACCCGCCTGACAGATGCCACCGTCACCGTCATGGACATGGTCCCCAGCCGATTGGAATTTTGTAAATCAACTTACGGTGTGGCGCACACCATCCAGTTCAAAGGCGACGGAACCGAAATGGACCAGATCATGGAATGCACCGGCGGAGATAAATATGCCGTCGTAACCGATGCAACCGGCAACCAGCACTCCATGTCCAATGCCTTGCAATACGTGGCACACACCGGATCACTCGTCTATGTGGGCATCACCACCGAAGCCGTCTCATTCAAACACCCGGTGCTGCACAAACCGGAAATCACGCTCAAAGCAAGCCGCAACGCGCTGCCCAAGGACTTCGGACGCATCATTGGCTTGATCGAAAACGGCACCATCAACACCACCCCATGGATCACACACCGAACTTCTTTCGAAGCCGTGCCAAACGATTTTGAAGGATTCACCCGCCCCGAAACAGGCGTCATCAAGGCCATCATCGAAATGACCTGACACGGGGGGGGCGCAGTCCAAAAAAAGAAATCCAACTTTGGAGGGGCAAGCGCCGACTTGCGCACACTTCAATGCTCTGGACAACCTAATATCCAGACGCTGGCGATGGGAACACCACGATCAATCTAATACCAACGACTTCCCGCGTTCCACCTCATTTGGTCAGGAATGGCCTGAGGAGAAAATTTGGGAACCGGATGGAACCGATCCCTCCATGTGCTAAAAACTGAACTGCATCATATTAAGAAAGATGCATCCCATTCGAATGTCGTCACCACTTTGTAAGTGCACGACACATATGTTCATGGTTGAATGAAGCGCATGGCAATACGACGGATACTCATTATTATTCCGGTGATCCTCTGCCTGGCGGCGGTTTTGGTGATTGGCTTGTTTATGCTCCAAACGGTCAATCAGCCCAAACAATCGGTGATTTGTGCGGATGGATCCGTTGTGGAATTGGTCGGGATCACCTATGGGAAAGTGCATCACAACCCCATCAAAGGGCCTTGGGCGCGGCTACTCCAAATAGTACCTCCCTCCCTCCTGAAACGATTCGGTATCCGCACACCCAACTTAAGGCAAACACCCGAAGATTCGATGATGGTCTGGTTACAGTGGAAAGGCAGAGGCAGTAGCTGGAATGGCCGGAAAAAGATTGTGGATCCCGGTGGTTACGCAAGTGAACTAGGCCATTGGGGAAACACTGGAAGTGAAGTCACTCCCAATGGAACCATCCATTGGGCAGGATACGAAGTGGTCAATTACCCTCGACGCTCCTCTCAATTCAAACTGCGTCTGGAAAATTGGAATAATAAAGTGGAAGCCGAATTCGACATACAGAACCCACTTATCTCAACAGCCGAACCATTTCAGGCAAACCCTCTGCCAATCCCGGTCCAGATCGACAACATGCACTTCACCCTGATCGGCTTGGAATTGCCCGATCCTGAAAACCCGCCAAAAAGCCAGGAAAAACAATTTAATTCCCACGATGCACGGGCCATCTTTGAAGTAAAACAAGACGGAGAAATCACAGCGGACTGGCAAGCGGTGAACATCTGGCTCGAAGACGCGATGGGTAACAAAGCCAAAAACCACTCCTGGAGCAATCGCGAAGAGGACGGCAAAGTGACCATCACTTTTGATTCGGGTTTGTTTCCCGGTGAAGCTTGGAAGGTCAGAACACAATTTGCCCGCAAACAGAACTTTCTCCAGGAAGACATCTGGTCGGTCGAAATCCCCCTCCCCAACGCTCCCGGCTATCAAACCAACCTGGTCAGCAGGGTGATGCACGAACGAACCGTCAAAGTGCAGGGCATCGCCGATAAGAACGGCTTACTCCTGGACGGGACGAAAGCGGAATCAAACAGCAGCGGCAATCCCAAGAAACACACATTTGAAATTCGAGTCGACGACATGCCCGAGGAACTGCGTCTCGATCTGTTCGAAGTGGTGGACAACCAAGGCCGCACCATCAAGACGGGCGGCAAGAGCTGGGGCGGCGGGCATTATCGCTATGATGTGGAACTGGAAGACGACGCCACACACCTGAAAGTCAAATTGGCGGTCCACGCATCCAAATACGCCGATTACATCGCCGAACCCTCCATCGTATCAGAAGAAACCACGGAGCCGTAGTGATTCGGTTTTGAACCGGCACCTCCGCATTCGCACATACGCGTCAGGTTCATGAAATGTTCATAAACTCTTTCAGGATGCCAATAAGCAGTCAGGGCTCATCTTACGTTACCTTCAGCCATTCTTTGTTACCCACTGCTTCGCGTCTTTGCGCCTCTGCGTCTTTGCGATAAAAACAGGCAATCATTGAAAACTTCGTGACCTAAAAAAGGTTCCATGGAAGATTCGCTAACGTATAAAAAGACCATACTGAATTTGGTTCCCAAATGATGAATCCGTCCCCCTCAATCCGGATGAGCGCCAAGGCGCAAAGATCGCCAGGAACGTAAAGAACTCTATGGATCACGCTCTTCAGGAAAACCCTGTTAAAAGTGCACTTGCAACTGATAAAACAGTCATTTTAATCATATCATCGTGTCCTTCACGGCTTCGTGGTAAAATGAATCCCTACCTTTCAGGTCCAAAACTGGTTGTACAACTGCGTGGTACTATCCTGACGCACAGCGCAGGCGTGGGATCTTCGAGATGGCACAGATTGAGGTAGATTAGCACACGCTCCCCCAATTGCATTCACTTGGCGGGAGCCACAACTGCGCCACCGGAAGCAGCGCCAGCAGTTGGCGCTTCGTTGATGGTGGCGGCTAGATTCAGTTCAATGATGCCTTCATCATTCACCACCGGTAGCACTCCGATCTCCAATTGCCTGCGCTCAAGTTCACCATCCACCTGGTGAGCGTAAATGGTCTGAACCACCCCTTCTTTGCCAGAAGGGGTCACCAATGAAGGAGAAGACATGACCGTCGCATTCGGGTTTTGTTGCAGTCCTTCATATAATGCCTTGATATCGTCCGCACCAAACCCACCGGCATTCTCGGTTTCGTTTCCACTGGCTTTCATGTCCTGCAACTGAAACAAACCCAGATCAGCATCGGCAATATTGGCCACACGGGTTGAGATCTGCACATAGGGCGAACCATCCGGTGAATTTCCCTTATTCGGTGTCAGAAACACATAAGTTCTCCGCCCCTTGGAAGTTTGCCACCCTCCGGTCACAAGGGTCATGCCCGGTTCCACCTCGACGTTGACGGATGCCGCATAGTAATCGGCCGGGGTGAAGGTTTCCTCCTCTTCTTCTGGCTCGGCCTTAGTGGGAGCATTCGCTGCGGCCTTTTTGGCGGCTTCCAACTCGGTGACTTGTTTTCTGAGTTGGGAAACTTCCCCCCTCAAACTGGCAAGCTCTTTGCGCTCACGCTCGATGCGACGCTTTTCAGCATCGGTCATCAGATCATCCTTCATGCTTTCCAACTGGTCCTGAAGGGTTTTCTTGTCCTTCTCCAATTGGACAACAATGCCCTGGGCCGTCTTTAGTTTGGGGGACACAACCATGCGGCCTCCCATAAATGCGAAGATGCCAACCAAAATAACAACGATGACGAAAACTGGTTTCATATATTGTGATTCAAAAATGCTAAAGATTAATCGGATCAAGTCCGATGGTATCGATTAATCCGGGCCAACCTGGTGGAAAGCTCGAAAAAGAATGTTGCCAAGAATGTCCCAATATGGGCAAATCAAAACGACAGCCTCACATCACCCGATAATTGGAGCCTATCGAATGATGGACAGGATGCCGTCAACAGAACAGCCATTGCACCCTACATAATGACCAAGCAAACTAAACTCAGTTGCCTCGCAACAGCGATACTGGCCAGCGCCACCGTCATCCCCGCATTTGGGGAAGGAATCCGAAACCCGACATCCGGAGCCACCAATCTGGGCAGATCCGGGGGAAGAATCGCCCATGTCGAAAACGCCAGCGCCATCACCCATAATCCAGCCAACTTGATGGACCTGGAAACCCCGGAAGTGAACATAAGTTTCGATCCGCTCTACATCGGCGTGGACCACAACAACGTTTCCGGAGCCACCGCCACCACCGAAAACCGATGGAAACTCCTGCCATCAGCCTACACGTCGCTCCCCATCATGGACGGAAAATACCGCGTGGGACTGGGGGTTTCGAGCCCTTACGGCTTGTCCAATGAATGGAAAAACTCGGGCGGATTTGCCGACATCGCCAATCCAGCATCCCTCCGATACACCTCCCCCCATTACAGCGAACTGCAAACCATACTCGTCAATCCCACCTTCGCTTTCAACCTGAAGGAGAACATCTCGGTTGGTGTGGGCGTGGACGTTCAATGGTCCCAACTCACTTTCAGACAACATGTTTTCCCGGATGGAGGTTTCAGGGCGGAAGGTGACGGTATCGGAGCCGGGGCCAATCTGGGCATCACATGGAAGATCGGCACACGCCACCGCCTGGCGCTGACCGCGCGATCCCCGATCACGGTGGATTATGACGGCGATTTCAACATGTCCGTGCCCGCAGGTGGCGTCAACTTGAGCACTTCGTTCAATTCAGAAATCGAATTCCCCACCCAATTGCATTTTGGTTATGGCATTCAATTGACCGATACCGTGCGCCTGGAGGCCGATATCGAATATCTCCAATTCTCCAATTTCAAAAATCTCCCCACCCAAACAGGCTTCCCGATCCCCGGATTGCCCACTTCCCTGCCTCAAAACTGGAAGGATACCATGACCATCGGGATCGGCGGCGACTGGAAATTTGCCGAGAACTGGATCTTCCGCGCCGGCTATCAATACTTCGAAAGCCCCGTTCCGAACTCAACCTACTCCCTGACCATTCCGGATTCGGACCAGAATGTCCTGACCTGCGGCGTGGGCTACGGCACAGACAGCTATTCCATCGACCTGGGATACGGACTGGTGCTGTATCAGGACCGGGTCATCAACCAGGGCGGCCTTTTCGATGGTTCGTATGACATTGATGTGCACTTGTTTTCACTGACCTACACTCAGAGGTTCTAAGCTTTCCCAGTTTCAGTTGGTGTCGATCAGCATCGGTTCCAAAGCCCTGGCTGGACCATTGTGTGGGTGTAAACGCACACCTTTAACACTAATGCTTTGCTTGCCTTTTGTGGGCTGATGCCATAAACATACCGCATCCAAAACACCCAATAACAAACAAACACTTATGCAACTCAAGCATTCTCATGGGAAGCGTTCACCACGCCTTGGCTTAAGGAATGGTTTCACGCTGATAGAATTACTGGTGGTCATTGCCATTATCGCCATTCTGGCTGGCATGCTCCTCCCCGCCCTCAGCAAAGCCAAAACCAAAGCCCAGGGCATCCTCTGCATGAACAACAACAAACAGATGATGCTGGCCTGGCGCTTTTACAGCGATGACAACGAAGGCAAACTGGTCGGCGCTGCCGGCTGGTCCCTTCAAGGGCGAAACGTACCAAACTGGACAGGTGGCAGTTGGCTCACACTCGGTAATCCACGTGACGCAAACAACTGGAACCACGAGCAATACACCCACAAAAGCCCACTGTGGCAATATACCGGTGGTAGTGAAAAAATCTGGAAATGCCCGGCAGATAAAACATTCGGAACAAATGCCCAGGGCCAGCGCGTTCCCAGAATCCGCAGCATGTCCATGAACAACTGGGTCGGTGGGCCAGGTTGGGGAGAATCAGGTACAGGCTGGAAAGTTTACACCAAGGATGCCGATATGAACGTTCCCGGACCAAGCCAGACATTTGTGCTGTTGGACGAACGTGAGGACAGTATCAATGACGGATACTTCGTGGTCCCCATGCAAGGATATCCGGACAGTGGAGGAAGCTGGAAAATCGTCGATTATCCCGCCAGTTACCATAACGGAGCCGCCACCTTCGCCTTTGCCGATGGTCACTCCGAAATCCATCGCTGGACCGATCCACGCACCATCCCAACGCTTTCCAAGAGCAATATCCCCTTGAATGTGCCTTCCCCCAACAATGCAGATGTTTTCTGGATGCAGGAAAGAAGCACCAGACAGATCAACGCAGCCAGATAACGGATAAACTCAGAAACAATCCATTTCAAAACACCCAACGCCGTGATTCCCCATCACGGCGTTTTTTCACCCCACCCCACCTCAGACTCCTTGGCTCTTAGTGCCTTTGTGCCTTTGTGTGAGCCCCCCCAAAAATGCCCCCCGTTTTCCCAGTGCCCGCATCGGGTATTATCTTCATTCGTCACACCGAAACCGGGATTTTTTTTTGAGCATTGCCCCGAAAACCTATAAGGTTACCGGACCATCTTTTCGTGAGCAGAGAAACCGTCATACAAGATCTTAAAAAATACCGCCAGAAACACCCGAACGAGGCCGGTGTGGTGGATCGTTTGGTTGAATTTGTCCGTGAACAGGAGGATTGCTTCGAACGGAGCCTGCTTCAGGGGCATGTAACAGGTTCGGTCTGGTTGGTGGATCCTTCGGGACTGAACGTTCTGCTCACCCATCACCGAAAACTGAACAAGTGGTTCCAATTGGGAGGGCATGTGGATGGCAACTCAAATGTTCTTGAAGCGGCCAGACGTGAAGCGGAAGAAGAATCGGGTCTCCAGCATTTATCGGTGATCGAGCCGGGCATATTCGATATCGATATCCACCTGATCCCTGGCCGGAAACTCGAACCAGAACATTATCATTATGACATACGATATGCATTCCAGGCTTTGGGCAGTACGGAATATCATGTGAGTGCGGAATCTCTCGATTTAAAATGGGTTCCAATTGACCAAATCCGTGAATATACAACAGAGGAATCCATGCTGAGGATGGCCGAAAAATGGAAAGCTACACAGACAATGAATTCCCAACAAACTCAAGCTGAAATATTGGAATCGATCATTCGTGCGCGGAAAACGGATAAGATTACATGTGAAATAGAGGATCGGCGCCCGGTTCCCGATGAACGACAAAAGCATGGCAAAGCCACCGTTCTTCATTCGCTCGAAGTCGCTGGGTGGGCCCCGTTTCATTATCCATCAAACGATAAAAACATTCACGAACCCTGGAGAGCTTATGTTTTGTGGGATGACGAAGTTTCACAACTTCTCCGTGAACTGACAAACGAACACCGATTCAAGCAGAGCAAACTACAAAAGCTCACCGCCGCATGCAGCGCCTTGGTATTGGTCACCTGGATACCAGAGCAGAGAGCTGAAATCAAAGAAGAGAACAGAAACAAAATCAACGAAGAGAACCTGGCAGCCGCTGCCGCCATGGTTCAAAATTTTCTGTTGATGTTGACCGCACACGGCATGAGCAACTACTGGTCGAGTGGTGGCGATCTCGGTAAATCGGACGTCTTTGAACTCCTGGGGATCCCCAAACAACAAAGGCTCATTGCCGCAGTCTTCATCGAATATAACGACATGAAAAACCTCCAACCGCACAAAACCTGCGCCCCAGGCAAACATCGGGATAAGCGATCGACCAACTGGATCCAACAAACCCGCATTCATTAAAAAAGCCCCTAAAACATTGAGATCCCTGACTCAAAAACCCTGCATCTTGGTGCCTTAGTGCCTTTGTGTGAGAAAAAAACTACTTTACCTTCAAGAAGAGACTCGAAGAGTAAACTCCAAATCATCAAGAGTGGATGCTGGATTTCTGAAGTTTTTTGACCCTGCATCCGTTTTTTTTACGCATTGTAATCGGTAGGTAGTGCAGACTTGTATCATCAAATCACAGCATGAAAGATCCGAAGGACACACAAGACAATCTCGCATCAGATTGGAATATCAACGACGAACGAGTGTTGATTGAAAAAATACTCTACCAGAGATTTCATTTCTTTTTGGCGTTTTTCTCGTTGGTGGTGGCCGGTGCCATAGGGACGATGGAGGATAGCGGGCCAAGGCCTCATCTTTACATGACCATTGGTGTTCTGCTCATTGGAACAGTCATTTGTTGGTTCATGGCAAGCATGCTGAAACATTCACAAGCCAAACTGGATCTTATTTTGGGCAAAATGCTCCCAAAAGATCACCCAGCAGTGATGGTGAATTCTCTGACACAGCAAGATGGAAACAAAAGAAAATTCAACGCTCAACTGATCACGGCCTTCTGCTGCTGGGTTTTAACCATTGCCTGTTTTACGGTGGTACTAAGTCAGATCGTATCAAACATGAGGACACGGCCACCTGCAGGGAACCGGCTCCCAGTAAAACACCACGACCAAGCCCCCGTGGATTGGAGCGTGTTTGAATAATGTCGAAAATGCCCCCCCCTGAGGCGTGAGATTGATATTTTCCTGAGATTTTTTGTCCCCGAACCGTTGGTTCTTACGCAATAGGCTATTGAGCAAGAAAGCAGACGGTTTTGCAAGATACGTAGGTTCGGCGCACCAACCATTTTTCACCCCCGGCACGGCCGCGACACCTCGCATAACGATCAAAGTCACCCTGCCTCAACCATAACAACGGGCGCCATGGATTTCTAGGAAGGATTGGGCTTGGGTTCGCAACACAGTTTACCGTCTTCCATTTGGAGTGTACGGTCAAAGACATCAAGCGCTCGATGATCGTGAGTCACCACAATGACGCCCGCGCCGGTTTCGTGGGCTACTTTGGAAAACAGTTCCATAACCTGGCGTCCACGATGGCTGTCGAGTGCCGCGGTTGGTTCGTCGGCCAGGATGAGGTCCGGTTTATTGGCTAGCGCCCTTGCCACGGCAATACGCTGTTGCTGACCGCCCGACAACTCGTCAGGTAAATTGCCGGCCCTGTCTGCCACACCGAAAAACTCCAGAAGCTCCAACGCCCGCCGCTGAGCCTTCCTTGCCGGCCAGTCGTTGATTTCAAGCGCAATTTGCACATTCTGCAGCGCGTTCAGGAAGGGAATCAAATTGGCCTTCTGAAATACAAACCCCATATGGCGCCGACGAAAAGCACGTAAGTCAACCAACGAATGTGCCCCCTCCTGCACAGTGGACCCTCCGATTTTGATGGATCCTGAGGTAGGGGTATTGATCAGCCCCATCACCGTCAAAAGAGTGGATTTGCCGGCGCCACTGGGTCCAAGCAATGCGACGACCTCCCCCAGTTTCACCTGCAGATTGACGTCCTTCATCGCGACGACTTTCGTGTTGCCACTGCCATACACTTTGGTCAGGTTGACCACTTCGATCGCCGGCGATCTGTTCGTGCTTGTTTTTTCATGACAGAACTTTATTAGGTTCCACCTGCATGGCTTTTCGAATGCCCAACAAGCTTGAGAGAACGGAAATCACCACCACCATGAGAGCAAGCCCAAAGAGGTCTTCTGAAGTGATCAAAGCCCTGCGTGGGAATTTGGGAAAAAGAAAGCCCCCCGAATACCATGCTATGCCAAACCCGATCATGCCCAGCAACAGAGACTGCTGAAGAATGAGTCCGATCACCATCGAGTTGCGCGCTCCCATGAGCTTCAGCATGGCAATATCGTGAATCTTGTCGAGGGTGAGCGTGTAAATGATCAAAGCCATGATAATAGTCGAAATGATAATGAGCAGCATGCGAAACAAACCAATCTGGCGTCTTGCCTTGTCAATCATCCCCCGCACCATGAGGTGGCGTTGTTCTGCCTGAGTATGAACCGACACGTCCGGCCATGAAGAAACAATGCTGGCAACGGATGCCGGGTTCGCTCCGTCCTTCAGGCTCACGACCACAGCGCTCACCATCGGGGGCCCCATGGCGGGAATGTCAGCGGACAAACCAGCCCCGCGTTGTACGAGCAAGGGCTGGATCTGACCGATATCCTGGTCAGCAGCCCGTTGCCCCCTCGCAGCTCGTTCCAAACGGATGGATTCTGCCGAGTTATCGAATTGGATGCTTTGGGCATCACGCATGGTAAAAAACGCGATCCCGTCACCACCGGAGAAAACCATTCCCTTCGTCAATCCCACAACCGTGTAAGTGTCTTTCCCCAGATCCAACTTATCCCCCAGTTGCAATCCGAGAGCCACATCTGCAATCATCTCGTAATGAGCCTGCCCCAACGACCTGCCGGCGACGAGTTTCACCCAATGCCCCTTGTCTTCAGGCCACGCGAGACCTTGAACATTCATTCTTAGCGGCTTCCCCTTGTATTCCCGCTGGACATTGTGCGATACGAAACCTCGCGCATGCTCCACCCCCGGAACTGCAAGTAGTCGATGTTCCAGATTGGCCGGAATGCGGGATACTTCAGCAAAGGGACCACGTGTTCCCTGCTGAACCACCCACAGATCAGCGCCAATATGGTCCACCACCACCAGGGCATCGTCTATCATCCCCCGATAAATGCCACTCATTCCCAGCACAATCATCAAAAGCAGCCCGATTCCTACAGCAGTCAGCATGAATCGACCAAACTGATGGCGGATGTCATGATAAGCCAGATTCATGGTGTTTTGATTTTGGTTCCGGACTTCAATGGTTTCACATTGTCCCCGACAGGTTGAACAACTGTTTCACCCTCCTGTAAGCCTTGGGTGATGGAGCATGATTT
>Ga0255760_10001706_pt1 | contig 20849 bp, 7 predicted proteins | sample 071ome_25_FD_179960 | JGI IMG/M metagenome (GOLD analysis project Ga0255760, IMG submission 179960) | Coastal salt marsh microbial communities from the Groves Creek Marsh, Skidaway Island, Georgia - 071410BT metaG (version 2) | ecosystem: Environmental > Aquatic > Marine > Intertidal zone > Salt... | reverse complement strand
ACTACATCAGTTGGAGATAAAAGGTCCCCGCCAACAAGAACATTGCTTCCTGAAACATAATAATCTGCATCTGCCAATAAGAATTCACCATTGACAGTTACCCATAGTCTATTGTCGTTTGAAATATCTCTGCCCACATCAAACAAGTTAGTGTCACTTGCAGATGTACTAACATAATCAAAACTAACTGTATCAAATGCACCACTGTCAAACAATTCTATAATAGGAGTTGTAACTGTAGTGGGACCAACAAATACATTTGTTAACATATCTTGTTGATCTGTGTCATTAAATGTTGTTACTTCTATGTGATCAGTTCCAACTAAACCAACACTTGGTTTAATTTGTACAATACCTGCATCACTAAATGTGTATTCTGCGGAGTGTGTTGTGTATACATCTATGATACTTCCACTAGTTGGTGCTGTAGTGAAACTTACTTCTTTGTATGTATCACTGCCATCAACGACTGTTATTACTGTGTAATCAGTTGATAGTGTTTGTCTCTCTGTGCCGACAAATACAACTATCTCACTGTTTGAAACTAGTGTGTGATCTATGTCGCCTGTAGTTGGTAATCTAAAGTCTGTTTCAGTTCCATCACCTGTATAACGTTTTGCCTCTGGTGGTCTCAATCTAAATCCACTGTTTTCAACAATAGCACACATTCTGTTTCTACCACCAACATACACATCTGCACCTACATCAAATCCAACTTGATCTACTCTTAGTTCTGTACTATCAGCGGTTATATCATTCTCTGTGTCTGCTGTGTAAGGATCATAATGTGTGTTAATTGGATAACTCCAATCGTAATTTTCACCATCAAATCCAAATACTGTTATTGAAATAAAGTCACTTGCACTGTAGTTTTGTGTAAACGAAATAGTTGTGATTGAATTTTCAACAGTTGATACTTTGTCAACTGAGACTGTAGAGTCTGCTGTAGTAAGTGTATTATCCACAGTTAACTTACCATCTGCTGTAGATGAAAATCCACTGGTTAATCTCACACCGTTTACTAATATAACGATCTCATAAATTTCTTGTGCCGCAACAGGAATATCTAACTCTGTTGTAAAGTCTGTACCAACATAAGTGTTTCTGTACAATTGGTTACCGCCGCCGATTTCGTAAACGTTAATTTGTATAGTGTCTTGATCAAAAGCATTTGCTATGACTGTGATTGTTTTGTTTACCCAATCAACTGTGTAGTCTTCTGTTACGTGTAATCTACGACCAGTGGTTCCATTTATAACAATTAATTTAATTGGATGCTCTACTACATTTGCAAATGAGAATGTATTTGATCCAGCAGTTGTGTATCTATGTCTTATATAGTCTGCCGCAAATCCATGACCGTTGTCTTGATAATCGTAACCAGGACGTGTGTGAACTTTGATATCAACTGTGTCATACATTGCACCTGGAATTAATTCTTCCGGACTATGACTTGAGTACTCATCGATAAACGCACCGCCTTCTGTTAATATATCTTCTGTGCTTGTGCCTAAATATGTGTTTCCAAATGAACTCTTGAGTTCTGCATCTAATACAGTTGTTGTATCTGTGAAGTCTACATCATCAACTAATACACCTGGATACTCAACACCATCAATTAACATTGGTAAATTTAATCCTGTCATATTTACAGTAGGTGTGTAGTAACCCATTGTTCTATCAGTAGAAGATAGTGTGCTTGAATCTGCAATAGTGAAGTCGTCTAGTAAGAACTTAGATTTAAATGCTCTAGTTACATTGTGTGTGTAAACTTTATTTTCATGACGTACCAATTGTCCTGCGTCATAAACTGTATCATAAGAATCAACTGTTAATGTATCTGCGTCTACAGTTACACTTGTATCGTCTATGGTTGTTCTCAGTGTTGTATTCTTTGTCCAATCAACAACTGTGTAATCGTATTCTAATCTATCGTACTTTAATGTTGTAACAACGTTACGTACCAATCGGTTTTGCATGACAGGTGTTACTATTGCACCTGTACCGTTGCCTTCAATTGTTACAGTTGGTGTTGATGAATATCCTTCACCATTTGTAACCAAGTTAATCTCAATTATGTTTCCACTGTTGTTAATTCTAGCAGTTGCAGTTGCTTGTGTAGTTGCTCCACCACCTGTGACAATAACTTTAGGAACTTCTGTATAACCAGTACCAGCATTTATAATTGTAAAACTCTTAACATCTAGTAGTCTATTGTTGTACCAATTATCCCACGGATCTAATTCCCAGATGTTGTAATTTGTTTCCTTGAGTCCAACTCCATCATCATCGAAGTTACTTTGATCTGACTTTAATACAACCCCATCGTAATCCAAAACAGGACTAATATATTTTCCAAAGGTTGTATCATAATATGCAGGACAGTCAAAGTCTAATGTATCTGCATTGTACTGATCTGTTCCACTGTACTTCAATAAAAATTCTTTGATTGCAGTATGATAAGGCTTACTCTCGTTGATATAATTCTGTAAAAACTCTTGATCATCTTTTTTGTATGTTGTGTATTGTGCTAGGTCTCTGACTTTTTGCTCAATGTCAATGAAACTTGTTTTAGTTAACCAGTCTATGTTTTGTTGTTCAGATAAAATATAATCAAACACAACCATTAATGCTTTGTTACGTTCTATTAATAAATCGCCTGTGAACAAATCTTCATTGATCGCTTTGATAATATTACGTAATTCATTTCCGCCTGTGCCGGCACTTGCTCTGTTGTAAATGTTGTCTGCAGTGAATAAACTTGAGTCAACTGTGATATTATCTTGCGTAGATTGTCCAGACCAAATACTACTGTTAAATGCTATTGTTCCATCTTCTAAACCAACACGTTCGTAATTTCCATCAGTGTATTGATACACTTCAAATTTACCGTCGCTGTTTGTGTTTACTTTGATGTACTTGCTGTCAGCAACTGTTACTGATGTTAATTTAGATGTGTCATCAACAATTGCTTCAAATATTGCGTTTTGGGCCGCAGTATCTTTGTACCAATCAACATAACTCCAACTGCGTGTTGTGTCATAAGATTGAACTTTTATCAGTTGTAATGCAGGTCCAGAAACAACTTCGTATATACTCCAACCACTTTGATTGTCGCTGTCAACTTCCACTAAGTATTTGTATCCAACTGCAACTGTTAATAAATTTTGATATCCTAATTCATCTAAGTCTGCTACTTTCTTATCCCATTGACCACTTGACTCTCCGGGCATTGCTTCTGCTTTGTTGAGTTGTGTAAAGTCTTTGTTGTTTGAAATAATATGTTGTTCAAGTACACTGTTTACATAAGTTAAGTATGACTTTAATGCCGAAAATCTATCAACAAACATAGACTGTCTTGGCCTAAATCCAACACCTACTCTACTCACTGGTGTGAGTGTTTTATCAGGAACTGATAAACCAACTTTGTTACCACCGATTAAACTGTCTTGTAGTTTTAAATAAGTATTGTCGCTTAAGAAACTGTTTTTGTTGTTTTTCTTGATTAACTTAAATTCGTTAAACACACTGTTCTTACTTTCTGTTTTATCGTAAGAGATGTGTAGTATTCCATCAAGAATATATTTGTTTGCGTTGTAAAGTGCCACTGTACTTCTATCTACAAATGCCGCATACGGTATTCCCGATGCAGTTGGTGTAGAAATATAAGTCTTTATATTATTCAAACTCAATGTCTTATTGTTTTGAATACTGTCAACGCCAGTTACCCAGAAGTAATAATTTTGTGTAATTGTATTTGCTGAATTAACTTTTGATACTTGTGTGTACTTTGTTGCATCAACTACAGTACCAACACCTGTATACTTTGATGGTGGTAAAGAACTTTTAACCCACTGTCTAACATCTACTGTGCTTCCAGGAAACAGTGTACCCCAATTTTTACTTGCATAGTTTTCATCACTTGCATAGTAATCAAGGAATCTTGTGTTTGAAATATCCCACCAAATTTCGCCAACGTGTTGTTCTGCCCATACAACTCCAGTTAGGCTTGTATCGTAATTGTATATGGCTGGATCTTGTATAGTAATGTAATCGATATTTTCTTGAGCATCGCCCAACAATTTACCATTTAATGGATCTATATAGTCTAAATCTACATCAGTTACTTCTGTTGTTTTGTCATATATCAATGCCTTACTAATTAGTTTTGTATCAACAACATCTTGTTGTACTCTGTATTGCGTCCAATCTCCACTTGTCTTTTTATAAACTGCTGGCTTACCGTCTGCATTGTTATCGACCCAAGCCAACGAATCATCTGCTAATGTAGAGAAATAACCACTACTTAAATCTGTATATGATTCTGCTCTAACACTTACCAATCTGTATACACTTCCTGTTGTATGGTCTGCACTGTATAATCCAGAATCAGATGTAACTACATTGGCATCTGCTGTTACTTGGACATATGCTGATTCAATTGTGTTAGAAATTTCAATTTCTGTCGTGCTGTTTACTTTGGTTACTTTGTAAGCACCGTTTACTTCAGTACTTAAGTCTTGTATCACTAACCATTCGTTAGTTGCTAATTCGTGTGCGTCATAAAATACAACAGTCAACACACCTGTGTCATTCTCTGTGATAGACTTTATGTTTGCGACTTGTTCTGCTCTGTAAACATTCCAATTGTAAACGTTGTCTTTTGCAACCCAAATAGTTGTTCCATCTTCGACTTGATTCAAGAAAACAATTCCACTAGTGCCATTTAGATCTGTTTTTTCAAACAATGCTATATCGACATCATTTGTATTCACAAAACCAGCAGTTGGTAAATTAGTATCTGTTAACTGTGTAGTTCTAATTGGGAATATATCACTGTTAGTATGTGTAGTTGACTGAGCATAAATGTCGCTTACATTGATAACTTGATGTTTCTTAGTACTTGGGGTTCTAACAACTTCAACAACTCTATCTGGGTCTGCTGTGTGCTCTGTTGTGTCTGCTGTTATCGATGATGTATCAACTGTGGTTCCATTAACAACTGTGATAGAACTTTGATCTTCAACAACTTCTACTAATGTAGGATTACTCTCAAGTTTAGACTTTTCTAATTCTAATTCAACATAAACTCTGTTATCGCTGTTACCAAATGTTGCTTCTTTGATTGCCCAGTTTTCAAATATATCATAGTCTGTGACTTGTTTGTCTAACTCAACATTCTTGAATACATCTGCACTTAATGTTGTACCTTTTTCAGCAATAAATCTTGTATAGAAATTGACTCTACTGACATCATCCAGTGTGCTTAAATAATCTCTTGGTCTGTATCCAAGTAAGCCCATAGCAAGTAGATCAACATCTGATTCTAAGTTAGTAGTTTTCTTGTTATAGTATTCTCTGATTTGTCCTGCCTTGTTGGCAACGTTAGGAAGCAATCCTTTCTTGATGTCTTCGTAATTAATTTTTCTCCAGTCGCCAAATTCAAATGTCTCTTTTGGTTCTAGTTTCTTAACACTGCTCCAGTAAGAATTCTTGTACTTAACAATACTACCCATTGTGTAGTAAGTGTCTTGTTTCCAATCTTCAACATTGTCTTGATTTAAAATAAAGCCTTGTGCATCTAACTGTCCATTCCATTCGAATGTATTAAAGCCAACAACACGTAGACGCTGTTGTCTTAATCCTGTGACAGGTTGATAAATTAAATCGTTAAAGATACTTGTGTTATCTAATACTAATAAATGTTCGTAACTGATAGATTTAATTTTTAATAAATTAATTGACTTGTTGTTAACTGTTTGAATTCTAAATGAATTATCCAGACGTGTTATGGCATAATCTTCTTTTAATAATGGCAATCCATTTTGATCTAGTGCATCGATATTGTTCTTTGTGATATCATCTACAATTGATAATGCTTTGTTGAACTGTAAACTTATAGCACCTGGATTTAAATTAATGATTGCACCTGTACCCCAATCTTGTCCAGACCAAGCAAGAAACTCTTCTGCCATTTGTCCCCAATTTAGAGATGTGCTATTTTCTGTATCGTCAAATACCATTCCTTTGTCTTCAAGGAAAGCACCATAACTTGCTAGGAAGTCAACAACAGCACCTTTGCTGGTAAACACGTATCCATATGGAACTGTTGTAACTGTGTTTTTAAATTCTGTTGGGACTATGTAATCGCCAATTGCATATCCATTTGCAGTTGTTACACTTCTGTAAATTTCAAAATATGGTTGTGTCTTACTGTGTCCATATACACTGTATCCATCTGCTGTTCTTTGAACAATAACTGAACTAAACTGTAATTCAGCCAGTGGCATATTTTTGTGTAACAATAACTTGTAATTTTGATCAGGAATCTGTAATCCTGTGTTTGAACTATCAGGACTACTTTTATCTGTGAATATCTTTAAGTAACTCTTGTCTGTAAACGATGCCATTCTGTAGCAAAGTCTCACATCAGTTCTTGCTAGTTCTTGACTAATCTCAATACATTCGCATCCATTGTTGTTGTGATAGTCTGCAACCCAATTTGTGTAACTGTGTTTCGGCTGGTCTTCTTTTTGTGTCACAACTTCAGTTGCGTTTAATCTATATCTTCCATCCCACAAGTATTGTCCAATAGTATCATCGTACTTGTATAAATCTCTGTCTATATTCAGAGCAAAATATTTTGCTGGTTTAGTTAACGCAAATAATCTTTGTAAAGCAAAACGATAAGAACTTGATCTACGCCATGCAGTTTCTGTTGGTCCTTGATCACCAAACACCCAACTCTTTTTAAAGTCTACACTGTTGTAGTTGTTTACTATTGCTTCAAATGGACTTTTTAAATTTCCTGCTGTGTCAACAGGAATAACATCAGTCAAGTTAGCACGAGCATATCTTGTGTCTATTCTTGTGTTGCTTGGATCTTTGATTCTTCCTGCTTCTAAATCTTCCCACAATACCAAGTTACCACTGGTATAAGGAGCAGGTCCATATTCATCTTCCCACCACGTAGGCTTTTTACTCAAGCCTAACATTTCCCAAGGTGTTGTGTGTGGAGTATCTGTGTCGTAATAGTTTTTGTAAACTCCTCTCCAATGACCTTTCAATGCTGTTCCATCTAATATACTTCCAGCAGTTGTATAGTTCCAAGTAAATTCGTTTGCGGCATTGTAGTCTTGTGTTTTGTATTCAAGTCTATTAGATGCTAACCATTTTAAGAAACTGACACTTAAGATACTTGTTACTTCTTCGTCTGTGTAGTCTGTTGTTCTAAACTTACCAGGAATAACATCACTCTCAATAATTGGAATCAAGTTGTCACTTGCAACTTTGATGTTGTTGTAAATTCTGTTTTCAAATTCTAATAACACATCATCACGTGAGTCACCGTAAGCAACTGTGATGCTTCCATCGTGTCCTTGTATAACTTCAGTTGCTGTTGTGTATGAATTGTCTGTGTACTTTTTAGGAACATACACTGGATGTAATCCCATCTTAGATGGAGTATTAGGAACATAAGAACCAACAGTTGTATCATATTCTTTAATTGTTACCACATCACCAACTGCTAAAGTTTTTGTTACAGTGATGTTAGCACTGTCTGTGCTGACTGTGTAATCTTCGTCTTTGGTTAATATTACTCCATTAATATATACTAATATTGCTTTACCATTTGCTTGTGTAAAATCATATACTTCTTCAGTATTAAATGTTGTAGTTGTGATTGCTGTTACTGTGTATTTGGTTGTAGTTGGAGTTGTTGCTCCAGGTAACATATCGCTCTTGTAATAGGCATTTAAACTGTTTTTACCGATGTTAATTTCTTTGAGTGCCGCGTCTAATACATCACACGCAATCATATCATACGTGTCATTTTTGTTTACGTAATCAATAATTTTTAATTTAAACTTTTCATAGGCGTTACTAGCAAAGTCTAAACTTGCAAAATAATCAAACTTGTCGCTGTGTAAAAATTTTGCTAATGGAATTACAGGAGAACTATTTTGAATGATGTTTCTACTATACTTTTCAATGTTGGGTAAATCTCTACTGTTATTTGATCCACTGATGTCGCCAGTTAGGTTCATTAAGTTTTGTCCCATTTCAATGTAATGGTTTCTCACAGTACCCAACGTAAATTCTGTTGAATTTTCGTTGAATGGATTGTTTTCCAAGTTGAATGGGATACTGTAGTAAGCAACTTGACTCTTTTGATCACTTATTGCTGTTACATAAATGTCTGCACCTGTTGTGACTTCTATGTCGAATGTCACAGTTGTTGTGTTGTCTGCTAAACTTTCAGTAACAGTGTAATCACTGCTTGGGCAATACTTACCATCGATATAAACTTTTATATTTGGAGTATTTAAATTACTTTTTAATATCACATCAAGGATTAAACTTGTTCCGTTGTATGTGAAATTAAACACTTGGTCATCTACATATTCATCAATATGTGTAGTCCATCCAATTTCGTTTGTGTATGTAGTTCTATCACTGTACTTTCTCACAAAGCCATCGGATATATTCTTTTTGATATCAGTGATGTCATATGTAAAAGTATCTGTGTATAAATGATTCTCAAAAACAATATCGCCAATATTATCAATACTGAGATACTTCAAAGGAAAACCTAATGTAGCATCATCTAATCCTGTTCCTACACCGTAAGCAAAAACTTTAGTACCTGCAAATGTTGTTCTCTTATATGTAGCAGTATCGCTGAAACTTTTTCCATTTGTATCGTAAATGTCAAACAGCGGTGCTTGATTTAGTTTTGTTTTTTGTTGAGAAGCAATCCAACTTGTGCCATTGTAATGATAAACTTTACCTTGTTGTGTTGTTCCATTTTCTACAACAACTAATTGATCTGTTAATATATTTGTTGTGTGTTCAACTAATCTAATTTCTTCTGTGCCATCATCTTGTAAGTCTACAAACTCAACAGTGTAAATTTTATTTTTAACATCAGGATCTGAATCATTTGCAAAAATAATTTTTGTTCCGTCAACAACTTGATAACTGTCATATTCGTGACTTGCGGCACCATTGACATTACTTAAAGCATCTGTCTCTGTTAAATCAATAATGTTTACAGAACCCAAACTTTCTGTACCGTAGTTGAAAAGTTTTAAGTTAGGTTTAAATTCTATAATAGGTCTTGCCGCTCTATTATCATTATCGAATACAGGAGTTGTTTTATTGTACTCGGCAGTTTTTTCAATGACTTGTTTATGAACCCATCTGTTTCCTCTGGTCCAAGCATTTAGATCATTACTCGCTCTGTTTATTGTAAAGTAATCAATTCCTATAGGAGAATTAAGTGCAGAATCAAAACTACTCGAATCGTACCCCAAACTATCGTACGGTTGTGTTTCGCTTTCTGTAAACGATTCCGGAGTTATTAAATTTTCAGTTGGTATCAAAACAATACTTGTGCCTACTCCTTCAACCCAGTATGTTTTTTCACTGTAAGTTTCTGGTTCTACATTTCCTCTAAAGACAACTTTTAATCCGTTTGTAAATTGAACACCATTGGGACTTGTGTAAGTTGCTTTTCCAACAATATCTTCATCAACATTTAGTTCTACATTTTCAACATTGTCTACTAAATTTATAATACCAAATCTATCGGCATTTGTGGCATCTTGATAATACAATTTTGTTGCCGATGCAGTCAACACAGGAACTTCATCAAAGTATCCTGCTGAATTTTTATAAAAAGTTAAACCAGCATACGTATTGCCATAGTTGATATCGAATTTTTCGTGTTTGTTGATTGCTTTAATTTTGACAAGTTTCAAAACAGTACTATCGCCACTTGTTAGATATTGGATTTTGTAGACGCTGTATCTGTCTGCTTGTGAATCAATATATGTTGGCTCATCCATTGCATCTGATTCGAATCCATCATTTGATTCAAACAAATCTAAATATTGCCAACCCAAGTCTGCACTATCACCTGCTGTTTTGTCTAGGAATATAATTGTCTTACCGTTTAAATCAGATACACCATCGATTGTTTTTAAGTTGCTTAATACTGCACCATTAATAGAATCAAATCTTGAGAAGGTTGCCAAATCGACATTTGTTACTTTAGTTAAATCATGATAAAACTGTTGTGCAGATGCTTCTGGCACAGCAAAGGTAATGTTTCCACCACCGTTGTTTGTGACGCCATTAATTTCTCTTGTACTTACATTTGGTGTAGAGGCTTTAGTACCACTTGTTCCTGGTTCTGTTTGTATATAGAACTTTTCTGAATCTGCTCGAAAGGTATATTCTCCGCCACGTGCCAATGTTAATGTTGGATTCTCACCTGCAATGCCATCAAAACTGTAATAGTTGTCCTCTTCGGTTACTACATATGTGTCTGTGAAATCTATTTCTGTTGCTTGAACGTCAACACTGTCTGGGCCATTAGGCATCCAGTAGTATTGTGTATGATTGATAAATTTATCTAAATCAATTAACGGACTCCAACTGTATGCTTCGCTACTAAAAAGTCTATCGTGACGTGTGACATTTGCACCTTGTGTTTTAAGTGCATCGATAATTTCTGGATATGTTATTGCTTGTTGAACATCGTTGTTCTCATCATTAAAAACAACACCAGTTTCTAATTGATAGTTTGCTCTTTCAATTGTTGGTTCAGTCAAGTAAGTGTCGTTTGTTTTTACGCCACCTTTAAACTTGTTACCAATGTAACCTTGTACTTGTTTTAATTTGGGTTCTTGTGTGAGTTGGTCAAGTGTTGCGGATAAAAATTCCTTATTGGGATCTGTTTTAAAAATCTCAGGTAAAAAATCTACTGATCTATTTCTTGCCATTTGCTATTATCCGTTTAAAGTACTTTGACTCAAGTTCTTAACAATTACAACATCGTTAACTGTTAACGCATTTACAAAAATTTCATTTGCACCCGATTTTATCTCATACAAATTTCCAAAACTCTTGCTTGTATCCTTTGGTGTAATTACCACACTTCCAATTATTGTTCCCAATTGTTCATGTAAGTAAGCCGAAAGTTCCGAGAAGTAAAATGTATCTCCAAAACTCCAGTTATCAATATCAAAATAATCGTTGATAGTACTTACTACTTGACTCTTTATTTCGCTGTCGCTAATTACAGTGTTGGGTGCTTTTACAACTTCTATGTTTGCTCTCAAATCTGTACTTGCTTTAGTGCCAAACAATGGTTTAAATGTAACACTGTTCATAACAATGTTATCACTTAACATTTTCTTATCTTCTAATCCAGCATAAGCACTGCTCAATTCGTTGATTGTAGGTGCTGTTGGTTCCAACACTGTATTAGTTGTGTCTTGAACATAGTTTCTGTAACTGTTGTAATAACTTTCTGTAACCAAATACATATCGATGATGTTTGTTAAACCAGGATTAATTCTTTGAGACTCACTGCTGTTGTGTCTGTATTGGAATTGTAAATCTTGTCTTCCAGTTTTTAAAACAATATCAGTTACAACTGTTAATTCACCATCAACTAATTTTCTAAACTTGTTTGTTTCGTTAGCAAAGTAAAACAGTTGATTTTCTGGATAACTTGTTAATACTAATTCACTGTCTGTTGTTTCATTATAGTCTGCTTCAACAGTTCCACTTGCTAGTGGTAAATCTCTTTCTAAGTTATCTGCATCAGTAGTTGTTTGGAAAAATACTTGTCCATTTGTAGTAGAGATGTCTGTGAAGAAATCTGGATTATCAGCAACTCCATCCGAATCATCATCTGTGTAACTTACTTCAACTAAGTAGTCATTAACGAATCCATCTGATAACACAGGCTGATCAACAATGTCTAGTTTGATATCTGTCTTTAATTGATTGTTGCTTCCTGGTTGTGTGTTTGTCTTTAGTACCTTAACAAAATCGTTTACAACTTGTCCAGTTTTTGGATCATATATTTTATCATTTTTGTTGTAGTAAAAACGTGACTCTAATACACTACTGAAATAATAATTTAGTTCTCTGTTTGTGACTGTGTAAACGTTATCTGTTGCTGTTAGTTTTACAAACCAACTGGCATCAATACCAGTTCCACTTGTGTCTTGTGCGTTTGCTAAATCAAAGTCACCTGTTTTATCAATGTTTGTACTTGTAATAATATACCATTCGCCTGCATCTGCATCATATCCCAAACCAAAGTCATTGTAAAGTTCTACTTGATCTAAAATGTCTGATTCAAGTGCTGTTGGCAAGTCTGTGTTGAATACAGGAATTACTTCTTCTACTTCTGCATCAGTTGGTACAAAATCTGTAAGTACTACTGGACCAACTCCATCATCGTCGTTGCCTGATCCAAAGTTTGTTCCATCTAATACAACACTTTTAACACTGGTCCATATTGTTGTGACATCTGTTGAATCTAGTGCTACTTTTTGTTTTAATCTATTATTTTCATCAAAGTAATAAACACCGTTACTATCAGCATCCGGAGTTTTAAATTTAACTAAGGCATTTGGAGCAATGTACTGTGCATTACCACCTGCATAACTTGATATTGCCAATGGTGTACCTGATGAATTTTTAAAATATCCAGTTGTTGTATTTGTTGTAGTTGTACTTTGTTTCCAACTGATATCTATAGTAGTTAAATCTTTTCTTGTGTATTCGTTGTGATACAAATGAACTGTACTTCTATCAGCAAGTATTGGTTCAATTTGATTTCTTATTACATCGTTGACATCGTTTTTGTCATCAAAGTCAAAAGTAAAACTTGATTGTTTAGTATCCTGATATATAACACCGTCCGAATTAAAAGTATTAACACTGGAATACTTTCCAGTTGGATCAACTAAATCTAAATGTCTACTTGTGCCAATGTTTGATCTAGCAATTGCTTTTGATTTAATAATACTACTGTAAGCAGTGTAAGGATAATTGTTGTAATCCTCGCCGTTGACCATTCTATTTTGTGTGTAGAATCTTGCTGGAGCATTACGTTTGATTTCGTCGATTGTTTCTCTGCTACTTGCGTTGCTTACATTTTGTGTAAGTGACATCGTGAATGTTGCTGTTTCACTTCTTCCTGTTCTACTAACGTATGGAACAGAAATACTTACACCTGTGATATCATTTTTGTTAATTGTGTATTCTCTGCCATTACTGACACGAACAAATGTTCTAAAGAAACCCAATGGGATATCTGCAAATGCACCATCGCCAAAGTTATATGTTACTTGGTCGTTTGTTCTGCTAGTTACACTAAAATATTTTTTATCACTTGTGTTTGTTTGTGATGTTTTTGGAGCATAAACGTTTTCAACTTGCTCCCATTCGTTTATGACTTCACCTGTTGTTGTATTTAATTCATACAACCATACATCGTTATTGTTAACACCTTCCACATTTACATCAACACTTCTATTTGCAATTCTGTCATTCAATGTAAAGTCTTTGTTTGTCAGTGTACCTTGTTTAAAGTGGAAAAAGAAACCTGTGTTTGCAGATGCAAATCCTTGTTTGTCATTCCTGTATAAGAAATTAAAGTCTCCGTTTAAAACTGGAGCAGGTTCATAAACTCTTGTACTGTTTGCTGTAGTAGAACTGACAATTTCAAAATTCATTGCAGTTCCATTTACATTGCTACTAAATGGAATAACTGGAAGTAGATTGTTTGCTAAGTTAACTGTGTACTCATCTGTATCAATGCCTAACACTGTTGCTGATCTTCCAGGATTGTTTATTTTTTGTGAATCAACTAACAGTGCATTTAGTACTGTGTTAAATTGGTCTTGCCAATCCAAATTAGTTGAGTCATTCCAACGTACTTTTACGTTTGCTAAATTAACACCATTGTAATCTGTGATATTTTCTGTTGTGGCAACACTTGTTACTTTTAAAAATCCACTTGAGTTCTCGTTACGTTTTGGTGTATAACTGACTAAGTCTGCTAAACGCACAACTGAGTCTCTGCGTTCTGCTGTGTCTAAAAAGTTTTCACGTGTGTTTAAGTCTTGTCTGTATGAGATTGCTTGTCCCATAAATGCTATAACATCAAGTAACGCAATAAACTCCGAAGATTCAACATAATCGTTGAAGTCTTCTGGGTAGTTTTGTCTAATGTAATCTACAAAACTTTTACGTAAAGTTTCAAAGTTATAACTTTGGAAATCTGCTTGGTTGTAAGTTTGATATAAAGACTTCCAGTCTTCTAAACCAAATATACGTGTTTGTCTTGAACTTGTTGCCATAATAACTTAATAATTTGCTTTTTGTTATTTATGACGTTTATAAACTACGTATATTATGAAGTATAACTTGCTGTGTTTGTGTTTTGATCAAAGTTGACGTATAGTATTTCTATTTCAACATTGGGGTATATTCTAGCACCTACTTCCATTAAAACTGTGTATGCTTTTGCTTCGATGTTTATATCTTCGATTGTCAGTCTTGGATCTGTGTCCGCAAGTCGTTGTATTTCTGCTTTTAATTTTCTAACAGTGTCCTCTGTGTTGGGATCAAACACAAAGTGCCATAGTGTTGTACCGACTTCTGGTCGTCCTGGTACCTCGCCTTGTCTTATGTTGAGATTATTTAAAAAATCTCTTTTTACTAACTCGTAGTCTGAGATTTTGAAATTTTTAATCTTACCTATTGTGTTATATCCTTTGTACATTTTTGTTATGTGTATTTAGGTGGTTCTACTTTTTTATTATCTATCAAAGTAACAATTTGTTCATCCAATGTGTCTCTGTCTATTGGAGTTATTCCAGTATCTCCTATGCCGTGGTTTGCGTACGGCTCGTGAGTTGGAACAACTGTACAAATAGAACTTAAATCATTATCTTCGGTTGCTGTCCATCCATCATCTGTTATCTCAACATCCTTGTAACTATTTATTGATGTTGTTGTAGTACTTGCACCGCTCTTGTTTAAATCAATTTGTTTGGCACCAATATTTGTATTTCCAGTAGACTCTGTGTTAAACGTATTGTTTGCTTTTATGTTTACATTGTTGCCAGCATTAATGTTTACATCTTCGTCTGCGTGTAAATTAATTGTACCTTGTGTTCTTACATTAACGGAGTTTGTACTAAACACATCTATGTTTCCTGCTTTGCCTAATTCAATCCATGATTGACCATTTGCGTGTGTGATATAAAAAGTTTCTCCATCGTCGCTCATTGTTATTTGGTGTCCCAAACTTGTACGCAAACGCATTAACTGATTGTTACCTTCTAAATCTCCATCATCCATTACAATTGAATGTCCACCTCTGCGTCCAATAATTTTTACATCTTCTGGATCTGCTGTTTCGTTTGTTATGTTGTCTTCTAATGTTTGTTTAGCATCAGCATCGTACATACCATTTGCATACACAGGACGTCCAGGTGTCGAAATACCAAACACAGTACTTGGACTTTCACGTTGCGAAGAACTTGTTATAGGTCCTCTTATAGTATCGTTTTGTAATCCTTGCTGGTACATTGTAGCAACAATAGATTTGTGTTCTGGTTTGTCGTTATCATAGTAACGTGGGTCCTCTGTGAGTTCTTTGTTTTTAACATTAATCTCTGTTACATTGCCGCCTATTGCAGGTACCATGTGTGTGAGTCCACTTTCCGGAACGCATCCTGTGTAATATCCGTAACCGGGATCTCCATTTACAAAGAAACACATAACACGTGTTCCAATGTCTGGTGCTGTAAACCACATGCCATAACTTTGTGTGTTGCCTACAAAAGTTCCTGTACCTTCTGATGTACCGTTGTGTTCAACTTTTCCGTAGTAAGGTGTCATGTAACTGACAGTTCTCCAACCTGTGGGATCGTCTTTACTTAACTTTGAAAACTCTTCGATATAAACTTGAATTCGTCCAGTTCTGTTTGGATCTGAATTATTTTTAACAATGCCAATAAACGGACCACTCTCAGTAGGCATACCTCCGCGGTCTAATTTATAGCCTGCTGTACGTCCTCTGTTTTTGATAATATTATCAGCCATTAGTCATCTCGTTCGGTTGCTTCAACACCTGTGTCTTCACCGGTATCGGAATTTTCATCGAGTTCTTGTTCAAACACCCACTCGCCAAAATCATAATCAAATACCATACCGTTAGTCGGTGGGTTTTCTACTAATGTTTTTTCAACAATGTCATTCATTTCTTCTTTCTCAGTTTCTTTTTGATCTTCTGTTGGGAACAACATTAAACTGCCTTGTAAGTTTTGTCTAAAGGCACCATTGCTCAAATATGTAGTTATTGTGTTTGCTCTATAAACTAAACTAATGTTTGACTTACCAGGTATTCCACTTGCTAAGTCACGTCCTAAGTTTTTAGTACCTGTGTCTGCTAAACCAGTTGCTAAATTATAATCAACTGGTGTGTTGTAATTGATAGCAAATAAAACTTCCGAAGCATCGTAATTGATACTACCATCATGCATGAATGGACCTAATCCAACACCCACTGAGTCAGGACTATAAAACAATTCACTTTGTGCTATCCAATCAGGATCTCCGACGATTGTTAAACTTGCAGATGCTTGATCGCTTGGTGAATACAAGATACTTGCGGCATTGGCCGCTCCTGCTGTTACTCTGTTTTTACCACCTCTGCTACTTTCACTTGAGTTACGCTGATAGTAACGTCTTTGTAATTCTCGAGCATTGTTTTGTAAATGCGGAACTCCAACATCACCGGACATTGTTTGATAGTACAAATAGTTATAGTCTTGTCTAAAGTCTAGTACTTCTGTGTTCTCACCAGTAAACCAATAGTTGTACTCTTTGTGTACGCCTCTGTACTTTGGAGGCCCAAAGAAAGGACTACGTAAATTATTAATTTGATATCTAGAAACTACATATTTTATTTCGTAAGCAAAGTCATTACGTTTGTTGTCGTACTCCAACATTTTGATTTGTGTTCTTATTTTAAACCACTGTAGCACTTCTGGACTTTTATCTTTTTTGCTTATTTTTCCAGTCTTCTCATCAAACTTTATATTTTGTTGATCGGAAATATATGTACTTGTTCTTATCAACATATCTATTGCTTGAACTATCGAAGTACCTGCTTGTATTGAAAAACGTTTTGTTTTAGGATCATAAAATCCTTTATTGGTTAACAAGTTTTGTTGTGCTTGTTGTGTTAGGGACATATTTGTAGAGTCTAGATCTGTTGTGTCTGCTGTTGTTACAACACTTGCAGTACCAATGCCGCTGTCTTTTTCAAATTCAATTTTGTAAACGTTTGGATGTTCATATACTTGTTTTTTAACTAAAAGTTTCTGTTCAGCGTTTAGAGCCTCTAACAAAGATATTTGATAATTGGTTTCTAGCAATTCATCTTGTGCTTCTAAATCTTCTGCAGACTGTTCTTCCTCTCCGTCTGCTTGTGCTTGTTCTTCAACACCTGTTAAAACTTGTTTGACAGTTTGTCCCATGAGTTCAGTGTTAAATGGAATAGTAGAGTTTGCTACACCAAATGGTATTTGTGTTTGTGGTGCTACTGCTTTACATCTGTATCTGACTACCTCATTTTCTATAGCAAACTGTATGCTACTAAATTGAAAAGGAATAAACTTTTCACTAACTGATGTTAAATCACTAAATGTTTCTGTTAACCCAATGTCTCTTCCTGTTATTTGTTTTCCATTTTTATCGTAACCATAAAAACGTACAACCATTAAAAAGTTCTGTGCCGCATAATTAATTCTGTCTTTGCTTACACCTGCCGCAATATTGTATTCTTGTACAATGCCATGTAACTGTTCTAAGAATGTCAGTCCATTTGGTTCAGTAACTACAAAATTCATTTCAAATGTATTGTGTGCTGAACCTACACTTGTGCCACTGACCATTCCTTTTAATTCAACATCATCGATATAAAAGTCATTCTTAAAAAAGTTTACACTTCTTTTAGCACCATGATTGCCAACAGGATTAGCACTGATTCCACCACTTTGCATAAGCAGGTATAATCCTTTTACACTTTTTGTTCCACTGCTGACCATTTCGTTGTACTGTGCTTTGCCTAACATATACAGACTCACACTGTATGTCATTGTAGCAAAGTCTTTAAACTTGTTTGGAGTTGACTTTATCTCTTCAAAAAACTCGCTGGCAATATTATCTTTGCCTGTTGTTTGTACATTTTCGTCTGCTCGTGAAACATCACTGTCGCCGTCTTTGTTTGATACAGTATCAATTGGTGCCCTTACACTTGTGCCAGGACTAGTAAAATCAGCAACGCCCACTGCTTCTTCAATTGTTTGTGTGTTTGGAAACTTGGCGTTTGTTTTGGGTATGGCTAATAAATTTAAATCATCGCCAGTTGAGTTACGAGATATGGGATTTTTAGTAACATCATCTTTGCCTGCTTCTTTTATAAAAGGAGACTGTACTCTTGCTCCATCTTTGCCTGCTTTTTTATCTTCGTTTACTTGAGCGGCCGCATTGTTGTCCGATCCTAGTGCATCGCCTTTTTCTTTATCCTTTAAAAAAACTGTGATAGGTCCAAGAGTCATTTTAGAATCCCAATGTTTCTCTTAGAACATCTAGTTTTGGAATACGTATTGTTGTGCCTTCAACAAAGTCGTTAAGAGGATCTGCTAAAGTATTTGGATTACGTGCCGCAAACACCCACCACAAATCTGTCTCTCTGTATAAGTCATATGCCAGGAGATCTGGACGTCTATCATAAACACTTGTTATTTGAAAACTTAAATCATCTGAATATTTAGGTATACTCCTATTTGTCATCATACCCAATCCGTTTTTGTTTATTTTTGTTTCAAAATATGGACTTGTTGAACTATACATTACCAGTATCCTCTCTTAAGTAATTTACCACTAGCATAATCTTTAAGACTATATTCGTTACTGATTTGCGATCTTGTTTGTATTGGTAACAAGTTAAAATATATTTCTATACTTGTTGGAACTCTTGTTACACCTTCGCTGTCTGCTCTGTACACAGTTTCGCTTGTGTATCTAACTTCTTCGTTGCCGCCAAAACTCAATCCACTGCCAAACAATCTACTCAATATACTTGAAATAAAATTAGGAGATTTATTAGTTTGTTGATTTGTTGGACCTAAAAAGTTTGTGGTGCTTTGTCCGGCATTTCCTGCCTTGATATAGTCTACATCGTTAGGCAAGTTTATGTTTACGGTGCTAACAACACAAGGATGTTCGTTGAATTGATAGTCACCTAATCCGGATAAAAATACCAACGGTGGCGGAGTTCCACGTTGTGCATCTTGTCCATAAAACATTTTTGTACAACTTTTCAAAAAATGCATCACTGCTAGAAGGTAATCTGCTTCTTTAGTATCTTGTGCTGTAAATCTTGCATTAACAACAACTTCGTTTTGGTTACTACCACCGTAGAAAAAGCCTCTGTAGTTTGAGTGTGGCAAATCATACGCACTGTATCTTGCAACAAGACTTTGGTTAATACTCGGTGTATATGGAAAAATTATTCCGTCTGTTTGTTTCAACGGAGCAAGTATTCCAGGATCTGGGGCATTGTACAAATAATCACTTTGTGGTGCTAGACGTAATCTAACACGCCAGTCATCTAAGTTACGTTCTCCACGTTGTCCAGTGAGGGCAGATTGATTGTCGGGGTTCTGTATATTCTGAGAGTAATTATAAGCATTCTCAAGTGCTTCGTCTTGTGCTTCTAATTGTGCAGTTGTTGGTTCGCTAACAATCTGTTCGACACCTGTGTTACCTGTTTGATCTACACCTTCGACTATTGTGTTATTTTCTGCCATTGTGGTTGCTTTATAAATAATGTTTGCTGTATTTATGTTGTTAATTAACTGCGTATATTATCCAAACCTTTTTAACCTCAAATGGTTAAATTCACACAACCGTTTTAACCTAAACGCAACTTTATACACACACTTTATTCGCAAAAACACATACAATATGCTTAACCTAAAACTATAACAGGAGTCATATGCCTCGTAAAAGAAACTATTTAAACAACAGAGATATCTTAAAACAAATCCATTTAAGTAAAACAACTTACTGTACTTTTTTGGATCCAGAAAACGACAATCAGTTTGATTACATTGTGGAAGATGTAAACGAAATCAACTTTGAAACAATTGAACTTGCTCGTGAGGCCAGAGCAAAACGTTTGAATAGGGATGTACCTGCAGAGGACAAAATAGACGAGTCTAGCATTGCCAACGATGAATTAGTTTTTAGAGTAATGACGGACGAACACGTTCCACTGGTGCCAAAGAAAAAAGCAGACTTGGATACAATGGATGAAGACTTTACAAGAGCATTAGACGATCTGGGATTTGATACATTAGAAGAATACAACGAAGAAGCAGACGAGGATGATGTATTAGTTCCAATGAAAACAAACTTTCATCCTTTCTTTCATTACAGACTAGACAGTTACAACAATCCTTATTTGGTTGGTAAGTCACATTGGAAAGGCGAGTTAGAGGATGGTGAATTCTCACAAACACACGGCAAAACCACAGACGAGTTAGCAAAGATGTATATGAAACTTTGCGATAGATATGCCACAAGAAGTAACTGGCGTGGTTACACTTACAATGACGAAATGAGAGCATCTGCATTGATGCAACTTATTCAAGTTGGACTCAAGTTTAACGAAGCAAAGTCGGATAACCCATTTGCTTACTACACAGCAATTGTTACTAATTCATTTACTAGAGTTTTATTAAATGAAAAGAAAATGCAAAACATCAGAGATGACATTTTAGAAGAAAATGGATTAGCACCTAGTTGGACAAGACAGCAACAACTTGTTAACGAAGAAGAAGACAAACGCAGTGCTGAGATGTACAAACAACAAAAAGAACGTGCTATCAAACACGCACACGAAGAAACAGAGTAATGGGTTTATTCAACAAAGCACTTTGCTTTACTGACATACA
>Ga0255760_10001703_pt1 | contig 20859 bp, 24 predicted proteins | sample 071ome_25_FD_179960 | JGI IMG/M metagenome (GOLD analysis project Ga0255760, IMG submission 179960) | Coastal salt marsh microbial communities from the Groves Creek Marsh, Skidaway Island, Georgia - 071410BT metaG (version 2) | ecosystem: Environmental > Aquatic > Marine > Intertidal zone >... | reverse complement strand
GGGTCGAAGCCAGGGGCAGCCGCGCCGCCACGACGCGACCGGCGGCGGTGCTGGCGAAGCTGGAGACGTGGTGGGCCAGCCGCGGCCACTCCAGTAGTTCCAGGGCCTCCTGTTGGATGGGCGCGTGCAGCTCAGCCGTCACGAGTAGGTCAGAGGTATCGGCTCGGCTCCGATATTGGAGGGCAGCCCGCCGGCGGGCTCATAGAGCATCTCCAACCAGTTCCCTTCTGGATCCTGCATGTAGAAGGAGGCCGTGCCGTCGCGGTGGTCATGCACCGGACCGCAGGAGTGCCCCTTGGCAAGCAGCTGCTCCCGCACCTGATCCACTTCAGCGCGGTTCTGGACGTGAAAGGCGAAGTGGGGGCCTGCCGCCTTGTAATCCGGGCTAAGCAGGGCAATGCCCTCACCGGTGGGCCACTGGACATAGCACCAGTCCTCGGCTTCCCAGGTCAGCCGCAAGCCCAAATCGAGATAGAAACGCTTGGCCCGCTCCATGTCCTGCACCCGCAGGGCGACATGGCCAAGGCGATGGGAGACGGCCATGGCATCCGTTGGCATTGGGTCCATTCTCGGTCGTGCAGGCCCCGGCTGGCGTGGCAACACTGGGCGAGCACCGATCGTCCCCCTTGAGCAGTCCACCCAGCAGCCTCTGGGTCACCAATCGCGGGGTGGTGGCGATCTGCTTTCTGGCGCTGGAGCTGGTGTTTTTCTCCACCGACTCCATCGGTGTGCCCGCCCATGAATATGTCAGCGGCGATGTGGGTGGGACGCCCTATCTGGAGGTGTGGTTTCAGGTGGCCTTCCTGGTGCCAGCCGCCCTGATCATGCCCCTGTTGGGCAGCCTGAAAGAGCGGGTCGGGGCCAAGGCCATCGCCACGGTGGGTCCAGGGGTCTTCGGCATCGCCTGCCTGCTCAGCTCCGTTGCGACCGATCCGCAGCTGTTCATCGCGATGCGCGTGCTGCAGGGACTCGGAGCCGGGGTGATCCCGGCGGCAGCGGGGGGCTACCTGGGCGGTCAGCTGGGGGAGAAGTACACGCCCATGGGCAAGGGATTGGTGGCCCTGGCCTTGGTCACGGGCTCCACCATCGGCATTCCCCTCTCCGCCTTCGTCACCTGGTACCTCAGTTGGCGGACGCTCTACGCCGGCCTGGGCCTGGCGGCCCTGGCAGCAGTCGCCGTGATCCTGCGATTAATGCCCGCGACCCCGGGGGACCCGAAAGCCGAGATCGACTGGCTGGGCTATGGGCTGATGGCCGGTGGCTTCGGACTCCTGAGCCTCTCGCTGGTGGTCGGGAACCAACGGGAGTGGTTCAGCAGCGGGATCTATGTGGTGATGCTTTGGAGCTCACTGCTGTTGCTTGGGCTCTTTGGCTGGCGTGTGGCCACCGTCCCCAAACTGATCAACCTCAAGATTTTTCAGGACGTCAATTACTGCGTGAGCGCGGTGAACCTGAGCTCCGTGATGTTCTTTCTGTTCATGATCTTTGCGATCGTCCCGCGCTTCTTGATGGTGGTGGTCAACAACACCATTGAGAACTACGCCTGGTCCTTTCTTCCCTTTGTCGCAGCGGCGATCCTGACGGGCCTGATGGTCACGCCGGGGGCCAGCCCCCATCTCATTGCCGCCACCATCCCCGCCAAAAAGAAACTCTGTTCTGCTGCGATCTTCACCTTTGCCTTGACCGCGCTCTGGATGGCTTACACCTCAGCCCAGCAGAGCAACAGCAACGTCACCCTGCAATTGATCCTGGTGGGGGTCTGCTTCGCCCTGATCAATTGCCTCGAGATTCAGATGTCGTTCTCGACGATGCCGGCGGAACTGATGACCAGCGCCAGCTCCGTGCTGTTCTTCTGCACGAACATCTCCAAGGCCCTCTCTGGGGGAGTGAGTTCCGCTATCCGAACCGTGAGCACGCAGGGCAGCTGGGAACGGTTTCGTGAGCAGAGCTACGGGTCCAACTGGGGGCTGGAGACCTTCCAAGAACCCTTGAGCGGGCATCCCATGGGCATCAGCGGCAACCTCTGGTCCCAAGGCTCCCTTGAGCTGCTCAACAAAGCCATCGCCCAACAGGCCGAAGTGGTCAACTTCATCAACATCGCCACCCTGGTGGGGCTCGTCCTGCTGGTGCTCTGCGTGCTGCCCCAGCTTCACCGCACGGCACCAGCCAAAACGAAAGAACAGCCCTAGCCTCCGGCAATAGTCAGGCGAGCCGGGCGTGAGCGCATCAGCGGCACAACCCGCAGGGGAGAGCAAGGCCCTCAGCCCTGAAGAGGCCGCCCGCAAGAAACAGCGCACCCGCCTAATCGCCGGTGGAGCCATCGGACTGGTCGCCACCAGCCTCGCCACGTACTTCATCCACGGCCACTTCTTTCCCTACACCGACGACGCCTACGTCCACGCCTACACGGTGACCGTCTCACCGTATGTCGAGGGCTACATCAAGACCGTCAATACCGAGCCCAATGCCTTCGTGAAAGAGGGGCAGCTGCTCTATGAGATCGTCCCGCTCCCCTTTCAACTGAGTGTCGATCAGCAACAGCATCAACTCGATGCGGCCATCGCCCAGAAAGAAGCCCTTGAGCAACAGCGCCTGCAGGCCAAGCAGGCCTTGAAGGATCAAGAGGCCCGTCAATGGCTGATCGACCTGAACCAACAGCGCTACGCCTACCTCCAGCAGCAACAGGTGGTCTCGCTCGAGAAGGAGCAGGAATTTCAAGCCGCGAAACTCGAAGCGCGCGCCAGGGTGAAAGGGGCCAACCTCGACATCAGCCGACTGGAGAAACAGATCGGCGAGCAGGAGGCCAACATCCGTGCGCTCAAAGCGGCGCTGGGCAACGCCAAGGTCAACTTGAACTACACCCGCTACTACGCACCGATGGACGGGTATGTCAGCAACAACTTCTCCATTCGTGTTGGTCAATATGTGAAACCTGGCCAGGCGATGTTCACCCTCGTCGACAACAACCACTGGTGGGTGGACGCCAACTATCTGGAGACCCAGATCCACCGCATCCGTGATGGGATGCCCGCCAAGGTCCGGCTCGACATGTACCCCGGTGTGACCTTCAAAGGCAAGGTCATCAACATCAGCTCAGGGAGTGGTGCCTACTACTCCCTGCTGCCGCCCCAAAACGCCACAGGGAACTGGGTGAAGGTGCCGCAACGCTTCCCGGTGCGAATCCTGATGGAGCAAAACAGTCGTCATCCCTTGCGTGCGGGAGCGACCTCCCACGCGACGGTGAACACCTTGATCAATCCTGCGCCGCCGACAAAGTGATGGGCAAGCTCACCGGTGCATCGAGTGTGGTGGGAACCGGCAACAACTCCCGCAGCAGCTGGGCATAGCTGACATTCGCCAAGGTCATCGCTTCGGCCTGCTGCTCCATCGCCGTCGTCAGCGATCGAATCGTGTCCGCCAGGTCGGTGTAATCCGCCAGGCCAAACTCAAAACGGGCGCGACTATCGCGGTAGGCCTCCCGCGCTGCCCGGAACGAGGCGTTCGACGCAATGATCTGACTGAGGGCCGCGCGATGGTCGTAGTAGGCGGTTTCAAGGCGTTGCCGAATCGCATTGCGCTCTGTGGCCTCCGCCTGCAAGGTCCGCTCCGCCGCCGCTCGGCTGGCAGCAACCGCCCCCGAGGTGATCCCGGCATCAAAGAGACGCCAATTGAGCATGACCCCAGCGGCCCATTCCCCACTCTCGCCATTGAGTCCAGGGATATAGGCCGGCCCTTTGCAGCACCCCTGCAGATCCACCAAAGGGGCGGTGGTTTGGGCAGCCAGATAGCCGCCCGTCGCAAACAACCCCAACCGCGGCAGCAATTCAGCGGCCCGGCGATCCGCCTGACGCAGCAAGGCTGTACGCGCCGATTGCAACGCTTCGAGCTGGGGGTTGTCCTGGAAGCCGCGGACGATGGTCTGCTGAAGATCCAGGGGCCAGGGCGGCTGCAGGCGAACGGCCTCGCTCGCCTCGAGCGTGATCTGGAAGGGGGCATTGACCAAGTTGCTCAGCCGCCGTTGCTGGCTTAATCGCAGGGCATCGGCCTGCTCAAGGCGAAAGCGGCTTTGCTGCAGCATCGCCTCAGCCCGTAAGAGATCAACCCGCGGCACGAGGCCCGCGATCTTCATCGCCACGACCTGGTCGTAGATCACGGTGTCGTTGTCGACGACCACCTGACGGATCCTGCGCAACTGGTCAGCCAGTTGCAGTTGGTAGTAGGCCTCACTGACGTTGAGCTGCAACTGACGAAGGCGGTTGCCATAGCGCTGCTCAGAGGCATCGAGTTCCGCTTTGACCTCCGCGAGAGCGGCATTGCGCTCAAAGCTCAAGAGCTCGTAATCGAGGCGCAGCAGGGCAAATCCTTCGCCGACGTTCGTCTGGGCCCGTTCCCAACCACCCGTCGGGACGTAGAAGGCGGAGTCGACGCCATACAGGCTCTCGTTCCCCTGCCAAGCGACATTGCCCACCTTCTGCTGGGTGTAACTCCCGCCGAGGTTCAGGCCAAGGATCGGGTACAGACGGCCGCGAACCGATTTCAACCAGCCCTGCTGTTCCTGGACTTCGGCAACCTGCTGCTGCAGGACCGGGTCGTTTTGTACCGCAACGGCGATCACCTGCTGCAGGTCCAGGCGCAGCCGTTGTGCGACGGCAACGGCCTCAGTTCTGGCCGGCAAGTCTCCCGGGCTGGGAGGCCTGAGCCGTTCCAGCAACTCCGCAGTGGGCTCAGCCGCAGGGGTCTCCGGTGAGGCGACCTTGAGGACCCCATCGAGACGATCAAGATCCCGGGCGTACGCCTCAAAACTCTTGACCAGAGGGAGGAGCGCCGGAGGAATCTCCTTCTCGCGCGCGACGACCCCGACCGGGAAGCCGACGGCAACGACGAGCAAAAGGTGGCGTAACCCGCGCAGCCCCACTCATGCAGCCCGCGTTGGACGGGCTAACGCTAGGGGGGTTGCCCCGGAGTGCTTGCCGTCAGAGCCGGCTTCAGCCCTGGCGCAGCCATTCGGCTGCATCACAGGCGTGATAAGTGAGGATCAAATCCGCACCAGCACGCTTGAAGCAGAGGAGGGTTTCAAGCACCACAGCCCGCTCGTCAATCCAACCCTTTTCAGCGGCCGCCTTGACCATGGCGTACTCACCACTGACGTTGTAGGCCGCGATCGGCAGCTCGCTCTCCTCACGGAGGCGGTGAATGATGTCGAGGTAAGCCAGACCGGGCTTGACCATCATGATGTCGGCCCCCTCTTGCTCATCGAGCTGGGCCTCGGTGATGGCCTCGCGGGCGTTGGCCGGATCCATCTGGTAGGTGGACTTGTCCTTCGGGATGGGCTTGCTGGCCACCGCACGAGGGGCGGAATCCAGTGCTTCACGGAAGGGGCCGTAGTACGCCGAGGCGTATTTCGCCGTATAGCTAATGATGCCGACGTGCTCGAAGCCTTCCTCATCGAGCGCTTCGCGGATGGCACCAACGCGGCCATCCATCATGTCGCTGGGGCCGATCAGATCCGCACCGGCACGGGCCTGCGCAACGGCCTGCTTGCACAGCAAAGCAACGGTTTCATCGTTGAGCACGACCCCTTCGCCACTGACGATTCCGTCATGGCCATCGCAGGAATAGGGGTCCAGGGCGACGTCCGTCATGATCGCCATCTCGGGGTGTACCTCCTTGAGGCGGCGGATCGCCCGGGGGATCAGGCCACCTTCGTTGAAGCACTCCGCACCGTCTTCGGTCTTCAGGCCATCGGCCACCTTCGGGAAGAGGACGACGCAACGGATCCCCAGGTCCCAGGCGCGACCGACTTCTTGCACGAGTCCATCCAGGCTCCAGCGCTGACAGCCGGGCATCGCCCCGATGGGCTCGTTGCTGGCCCCCTCATGGACAAAGAGGGGATAGATGAAGTCCGCGGGACTCAGGGAGGTCTCCCGCACCATCGCCCGCAGGGCAGGGGAACGGCGCAGGCGGCGGGGACGGTAGGTGAGCTCCATCGGGGGCTGGCTCAGCGAACTCGAGACGGGTCGGATCCTACGGAGCCCTCACCTGCAGGTCAGGTTTCGTTCCCGCCAAACATGTCGTCGTAGCCCTGGTACGGGTCAAATTCCGACCAGCCAGGGCTGGCTTCATTGAAGAGGCCGTAACGGGCCGCCTCGTCATCCATCAGCGTGTTCCCCGTCGGCTGGGTGTTGCAGGTCACTCCCCCATCCGGCGTGGGCTGGCAATCGTCAAAGACCACACCCGCCCGGGCCAAAACAGGAACGCAACAGCAGCTCACAACGAGCAGAGCGCCTGAGAGGATGGGCGCCGCTTTCGCCCTGGCCGCGATGTACACCGACTGGACCGCCATTGCCCTGCTGCTGCTGACTGCAGCACCCCTGTTGGCCGTGGTCGCAACGACGGCTTTCTTCATCTGGCGGCAGAAGACGAAGCGCTGATCAACAGGATGGTGCCCTGACCCACGCATTGCAAGCAGGTGCGGTAGCCGGCCGTTTGCGTGCGCTGGATGCCGCTCCCTCCACACCTGGGACAAGGCTTTGCACCCTCATTGATGGCTGTGTTCCCCTGCTCCTCGGGCCTGGCCATGGGCCGCTCCTGGTGATGGCCTCACTTTGTTCACAGCCAGGGGGTTTGATCCCGAAGGGATTGTTAAGCCTTGCTCAACTGCTGCCGCAAGGTCCCGAGCTGGCACTGCTGCAACAGCTCCTGGGCGCTGAGACAGGACCCTTCCGGCACCAGCTCTAAGGAGGCGGCTAAGCGACCAATCGCCGCCTCAGGCAGCACGCCCTGCTCCCGCCAAACCGCAAGGCCCATGCCGCCATCGCGTTTGGACAGGCGCTGGCCCTGATCATCCATCCAGAGGGGCAGGTGCCAGTAACGCGGCGGCTCCACCCCCAGGTGCTGAAGGACTGCCACCTGCGGTCCCGTGGCCGGCCAGAGGTCCAAGCCGCGCACCACATCACTGATGCCGAGTGCCCACTCATCGACCGCGGTCGCCAGGTGATAGGCCAGGAAACCATCGGCCCGGCGCAGCACCACATCACCGACCTCCGTCGGTCCGTCGAGGCACCCCTCAGGCCCCAACTGCTCTGGCCAACGAAGGGGGCCCGGCTCCAGCTGCAGCCGCCAACTGGGCAGGCGCTGATCCTCCAGACCCCAACGGGGAGTGAGTGGCCGGCAAAAACCGGGATAGACCCCCGATCGGCCATGGGGGGCCGAGATGTCAGCCAACATCCGACGGCTGCAGCGGCAGGGATAGAGCTGGCCGCTACGCCGCAAGGCCGAGAGGACCGTGGCGTAGAGACCGCGGCGCTCGCTCTGGCGCAGCACCGGTCCATCCCAAAGCAAACCCAGCCAGCGCAGGTCCTCTCGAATGCTGGCCTCCGCCCCTGCTCGATTGCGGGGCGTATCGAGATCGTCAATCCGCAGCAACCACTCGCCGCCCTGCAGCCGGGTGATCAACCAGGAGAGCAAGGCCGTGCGGAGGTTGCCCAGATGCAGTGGACCCGTCGGGGACGGCGCATAGCGACCGCGGCGAGCCGTTTCCTTCAGATCGGCGACCTCGCGCCGTAATGCTCTGAGATGAGAGGGCAGCAAGGTAGACATCGATCAACCGCTAGGCCCGCAACACGCAAAAGGGCGACCCGAAGGTCGCCCTCTGCTCAACACCGTGAATGGGCGCGGCGTGATCAGCCCTGAACGCGATCCTTGAAGAGCTTGCCTGCGGTGAATGCAGGGACGCGCTTCGCGGGGATCTTGATCTTCTGGCCGGTCTTGGGGTTCAGGCCTTGACGGGCAGAGCGCTCGCGGGGCTCGAAGGAGCCGAAGCCAAGGATCGACACTTTCTTACCTTCGACAACCGAATCGATGATGGTGTCGATGGCCGCGTCGACCACCTGGGCCACGTCGGTCTTGGTCAACTCGGTGCGAGCAGCCACGAGATTGACGAGGTCAGCTTTGTTCATCGGAGTGGAAGCCTCTGGGCTCAGTAGCAGCAGGGCGGAGTGAGAAAACCCCGCCACCACTGGTTTCAGCGCGCCAATGGTATGGGGGTTGGCAAGGGGCGGCAACCTCAAAACCCCTTTTCCCATGCCGTTTTTGCCACATTTGCTGCCGAAATCGGCCCTTTCACACTGTTTTGTGCCCCCTACGAGCCGATCCCTAGACGGGCTCCTGGCCCTCTAAAGCAGCCCAGTCCAGGGCCTGCAACTGCTGTTGAACATCAGCGATCAAGGCCTCGCCCCGCAGGGCCCCCAAGCCAGCCCCACTCGCTAGAGCAACCGGCGTGGAGCGGGGCAACCAGTCCCCCAAGGCCTCCAGGCTGCGCAACCAACGGCTCCAATGGAATGAACGGCGCGTGCGCAGGGGACGGGCCTCACCCGACGCGACTGGACTGAGAAGCCGCCCGCAGAACAGCAGCGGCGCGCCATTGAATGCCCGATCAGCAAGCAGCACGGCACTGCCCGGGGTCGGGCCAGGGGTCCAGCGCAGGCTGTATCCCGGGGCAAGGGACTGCTCGATCGAGAAGGGCTCGAGTCCATCAACGGTCGGCAAGAGGTAGGCCTCCTGTTCCTGCAGGGAGACCGGCCACTGCAGCTCCTCTTGAAAGCGTCGGGTGCGGCCGTGGCCATCACGGCTGGTCAAGACCAGTCGACCAGGGCCGCGCTCCCGCAGAAAAGCCAGGTTGGCTTGGTTCAGTCCTGGACAGTCGATCAGAAGACCCGCGCATCCCTCCCACTCCGGGGTTTCCAGCCACCAGGCCGAGCCCCCCAGCGTGTCGCGGTTGGGGGCAAACAGCCAGAGGTTCTCAAGCACCTGACGCGGCGGGCGCCCTTCCGGCAAGGGCTCTGCAAACACCGAACCGGATGCAGCCTGCTGGGGGCTCTCCTCACTCATGACGGGCCACAACCGCTCCACCACCTTTAGCTTGTGGTGGCAGCCCCCAGGATCCGTTGGCTTCGATCCACCTCGGACAGCCCTGGCCCCTTGGGGCGCAAGCGACGCCCAGGGGGGTGAACTTTTCCCTGGCCGCTCCCAGTGCCAGCCGAATTGAGCTGCTGCTGTTTCGCGATGGCAACGCCAGTGAACCCGAGCAAACGATTGAGCTGAACAGCAGCCACCGCTCCGGCGACCTCTGGCACGTGGAGGTCGAGGGCGTCGGCATCGGCTGCTGCTACGCCTACCGAGTCTTTGGCCCCCTGCAACCGGGAAACCACGGCTACAACCCGTCCAAGTTGCTCCTTGATCCCTGTGCCCGTGCAATCACAGGGTGGGATGTCTACAGCCGAATCGATGCCCTCGGCGGGATGCCGAATACGGCGAAGTGCCTCAAGGGGGTCGTCACCGAGCGGGATCGCTTTGATTTCCAAGCGGCGCCCAGACCTCGCCACAGCTGGCAGCGCACGCTGATTTACGAGCTGCACGTGGGGGGCTTCAGCCGCGGCCAGGGCAGCCCAGTCACCCCGGATGCCCAGGGGACCTACCTGGGGTTAATCGAACTCATTCCTTATCTCAAGGACCTCGGCATCACCACAGTCGAACTGCTGCCGGTGATGGCGTTCGACCCCCACGATGCACCCGAGGGACGGATGAACTACTGGGGCTACAGCCCCCTCAGCTGGCTGGCCCCCCATCACGGCTACCAGCAGGGAGACGATCCCCTACAGATCCGCCATCAGGTGAGGCAACTGGTGAGCGCCTGCCACCAGGCAGGCCTCGAGGTGCTGGTGGATGTGGTCTACAACCACACCTGCGAGGGCAACCAGGCCGGCCCAACCCTGAGCTGGCGCGGAATTGACGACCGCCTCTACTACCACCAGAACGCCAAAGGCGATTACCTCGACGTCAGCGGCTGCGGCAACTCCATTGCGGCTAACCGGCCCTTGGTGCGGCGCCTGATTCTTGAATCGATGCGCTGCTGGGCCCTGGAGCTGGGGGTCGACGGCTTCCGCTTCGACCTCGGCATCGCCCTCAGCCGCGGGGAAGAACTGGCTCCTCTCGACAAACCACCACTGTTTGAAGAGATCGAAGCCGACCCCGAGCTCTCCGATCTGAAGTTGGTCAGTGAGCCCTGGGACTGCGGCGGCCTCTATCGCCTGGCCGATTTCCCCGCCAAGCGCATTGGCAGCTGGAACGGCCGTTTCCGCGATGACGTGCGTCGCTTCTGGAAGGGAGATGACAAGAGCTGCTGGGCCATGGGCCAACGCCTGAGCAGCAGTCCCGATCTCTTCGGCGGCCAACCAGCCGTCCTGGGGCGCAGCATCACCTTCTTAACCGCCCATGACGGCTACACCCTGAACGACCTGGTCAGCTACGGCGGTAAGCACAACCTGGCCAATGGGGAGGACAACCGCGACGGGGATAACCACAACAACAATTGGAATCACGGCGCCGAGGGGCCCTGCAGCGACCCCGACATCCAATCCCTAAGGAATCGGCAACTGCGCAACCTGCTGGCGAGTCTGCTGCTCGCCCCCGGGGTTCCCATGTTGCTGATGGGGGACGAGGTGCGCCGCAGCCAGGGCGGCAACAACAACACCTGGTGCCAGAACAACATCCTCGGCTGGATGCATTGGGCACCGGACGCGGAAGACCTCGAAGTCAAACGGTTCCTGCAACGGCTGATTCAGATCCGCCACCAGTGGGCTGATTTGTTCAATCCCGAGGTGCCCCATGCCGAGGCCAAGTCCCCCCGCTTCGATCAGCCGGGACACCTCATTCGCCAATGGCACGGCCCCAAACTCGGACAGCCGGATTGGGCCAGCTGGTCCCACACCCTGGCCTGGAGTCTCAACGACCGTCAGCGGGGCCCCTTGATCTGGTGCGGGATGAACGCCTACTGCGAGGACCTGAGTTTCGAAGTGCCCAAGGCGAATCACGGCTGGCGCCAGGTGATCAACACCGCTGATGCTGATGCTGCACCCGCCGACCCCCAAGCCTGGAACGGTGCAACCCAGGCCATGAAGAGCCGCAGCCTGGTGCTGCTCGTGGAGCAGAGCTGCTTCTAGAGGGAAGCGGGCTGCGGGAATCGAACCCGCATCATCAGCTTGGAAGGCTGAGGTTTTACCACTAAACTAAGCCCGCAGCAGTACAAACGCACTAGGAGCGTTCGGTGCTGAACGCCAGCGGATCGGGTTTCGCGCTGACTAGAGCATTATGACCTGCGTTCGGGACTGCGTCCTTGGCCGCCACGCCTCAAGCCCCTAGCGATGCCGTCGATCTGCGGGGCAGACCACGTCAACGCTTGCTCTGGGCCTATGGCCTCGGGGACGTCGGCACGGGCATGGGCGCTTCCCTGATTGGCTTCTATCTACTGCGCTTCTACGTCGCCGCGGGTCTTCCCCCCTGGCTCGCCGGCCTGGCCTATGGGCTCGGGCGGCTTTGGGATGCCGTCAATGACCCGATCGTCGGCTGGCTCAGCGACAAGACCGTCAACACCAAACTCGGCCCACGTCTCCCATGGATCCTCTGGAGCGCCGTTCCCCTGGGTGCCTCCATGGCACTGATGTGGTGGCTGCCCCCCTGGGACAACATCTGGACCAAGTTCTGGGTCTTTTTGGTGGTCTCCGTAGTCGCCAACAGCCTCTACACCTGCGTCAATCTCCCCTACACAGCCCTTGCGGCCGAACTCACCACCGACGTCGGACTGCGGACCCGGCTGAACACCTCCCGCTTCACCGGCTCGATCCTGGCCACGATCACCGCGGCCCTGCTGGCGGGGGTGCTGGTGAGCGATCTTCGTGATCCCTCCACCTATCTCCCGGTCGGCCTGGTCTCGGGCGTGATCATCAGCCTCTCGGGCCTGCTCTGCGGTTGGGGCCTGCTGCCGGCCGCCCGCAATTGCCAACGGCCTGAACCCACCCCCGGAACCACCCGCAAGTTGCTGCGGCGGGTCGCCCAGAACGGTCGCTTCCTAATGGTGCTGGCCCTCTATCTGCTGCTCTGGTGCTCGCTGCAGCTGATGCAGGCCGTTTCACTCTTCTTCCTTCCGGTCGTGCTCCAGGTGCCCGAGGGGCTGAGCAAATTGATCCTGTTGCCCTTCCTGCTCAGCTCCCTTGGGGGGCTCTGGCTCTGGAACAACGTCTCCCATCGGGCCGGACGCCTTCAGGCCCTGCGCCAGGGGGGGCTGCTCTGGATCATCGGCTGCCTTCTGGTGATGGTGCTCCAGCCCCTGAACAGCAGCCTGCCCCTGCTGGCCACCGGCAACCTGCTCAAGCTGGTCCTGCTGGTGGTCACCATCGTTTTGGCCGGCATCGGCGCCTCGACGGCCTATCTCATTCCCTGGTCGCTGCTGCCCGATGCCATCGACGCGGACCCGGAGAAGCCCGCCGGGCAGTACAGCGCCTGGATGGTCCTGGCCCAAAAGGTCTGCATCAGCGTCGTCATTGCCCTGTTGGGCATGGTCCTCAGCGCCAGCGGTTACGACGAAGCCCTCGCCAACACCGCCCAACCGGCCAGCGCCCTAGTGGCGATCCGGCTGTGCATGGGCATCATTCCCGCAGTGTTGGTGGTTCTTGGGCTAGTGGTGACGCGCCGCTGGCCCGAGAGGGGCCTGCATCTTCAAGCCAGCTAGCCACCCCATCGCATGCCTGCCCGCCGCCTTCCCGCCTGGCTTCGCCCCCGCTGGCTGACCCGCTTGGGGGAAAGCCTGCTGATTGGCGGTCAAGCCGTCTCGGCCCTGGCCAAGGGCCAGATCAACCCGAATGACCTCATCGCCGAATTGATGGAGGCCGGTCCCGGCAGTTTCCTGATCATCCTGATCACCGGCCTGGCGGCAGGCACGGTGTTCAACATCCAGGCCGCCTCGGAGCTGGTCAAGCAGGGCGCGGGGTCAACCGTGGGCGGGATCCTGGCCCTGGGACTGGCCCGTGAAATCGCACCGATCCTCACCGCCACCCTGGTGACCGGAAAGGTGGCCACGGCCTATGCCGCCCAACTGGGGACCATGAAGGTCACCGAACAGATCGACGCGATCACGATGCTGCGCACCGACCCGGTCCAGTACCTCGTCGTCCCGCGTCTGCTGGCCATGGTTGTCATGACCCCTGTCCAATGCCTCGCCTTCTTCGGGGTGGCGATCTGGTCGGGTCAAGTCAGCAGCGCCATCCTCTACAACATCCCGCCGGATGTCTTTTGGACCTCCGTGCGCGGCTGGATGCAGCCCTCGGACCTGCCGGCGATGCTGCTGAAGGCCGGTGTCTTCGGCCTTCAAATTGCTGTGATCGCTTGCGGCTGGGGCCTCACGACCAGGGGCGGCCCCAAGGAAGTCGGCACCAGCACCACTGGCGCCGTGGTGATGATCCTGGTGACCGTGTCCTTGATGGATGTGGTCCTGACCCAATTGCTCTTCGGTTCATGAGTCCTGCAACCGTGACTGGATCCGGTCCGAACCCTGATCAGGGCACGATCCTCGCCCCGCGGATCTGGGTGCCCCTGGGGGTCCTGCTGCTGGGCTTGGCCTGCCTGCTGCTCAACGTTTGGGCCGCCGCGCTGGTCAGCGTCTTTGGCCTGTTCCTGCTGGTCCAGAGCCAGATCCTGCGCCTGCAGTTCTGCGCTGAGGCCCTGATCGTCTGGCGGGGCGAGAGCGTCCTGCGCCGCTTCCCCTACAGCGAATGGCTCAATTGGACGGTGTTCTGGGGGCCATTCCCTGTGCTGTTCTATTTCCGTGAACAGCAGAGCATTCACTTCCTACCCGTGTTGTTTGATGCCAACAGCCTGCGCGAGCAGCTCAACCGCCACGTGAGCGCCCAGCCATGAGCGACGACGCCACCAACACAACACAACCGGACGACTGGACGGCCCTAGCCACCAGCGAACTGCGGCAGCAGCGCGATGCCCTGCAGCAGGAGATCAGCGAGCTGAGCAGCCGCCGGGATCAACTGCAGCAGGAGATCCAAAGCAGCTTTGCCGGCCAATCCGACTCCATCGCCCGGCGGGTGAAGGGGTTCCAGGACTATCTGGTGGGAGCCCTCCAGGAACTGGCGGTCTCCGCCGAACAGATGGAGCTGGTGGTCCAGCCCCTGGTGGTCCAGCCCTCTCCCTTGGATCAAGCCGCCGCAGCCGAAGCCCAAGCCACAGCGGCGGCTGAGATCCCTGCTCCGGCACCGGCGGGGCTGTTCAGCAATGACGAAGCGCTGATTCGCGATCGCCTCGAGAGCTTCCAAGGCCAGGCCGACTTCTACGCCGATCCCTGGAAACTACGCCGGAGCCTGGAGCCCGGCGGCGCGGCCCTGTTGGAGGACTGGTTCCTGGCCCAAGGGGGCCGCGGAGCCCAACCCAGCTGCGGCAGCCGCAACCGCAATACCCTGACCACCGCCGCCGCCATCTCGATCCTGGGCGAGCTCTACGGCGAGCGCTTCCAGACCTTGGTGCTGGCGGGGATGCCCGAGCGCCTCGGGGAATGGCGCCGGGGCCTGCAGGATTGCCTGGGCCTGAACCGCGAAGACTTTGGGCCCAGCAGCGGCATTGTTCTCTTCGAGCGCGCCGATGCCCTGATCGAACGGGCCGATCGCCTGGAGGAGCGCGGCGAACTCCCCTTCATCGTGGTGGACGCGGCCGAGCCGGCCGTCGAGGTGCCGATCTTGCAATTCCCGGTCTGGCTGGCCTTTGCCGGCAGCCCCACCGAGCTCGCCCTGGAGGATGACCTGCTGTGACCGACTTCGTGATCGCGCCTCTGCTCACCCTGGTTCTGGCCTACCTCTTGGGCTCGTTCCCCAGTGGCTACCTGGCGGGGCGTTGGCTCAAGGGAGTCGACATCCGCACCCTGGGATCCGGCTCCACCGGCGCCACCAACGTCCTACGCCAAATCGGCAAGGGCCCCGCCTTGGTGGTGTTCCTGATCGATGTGCTGAAGGGCACCGCCGCGGTGCTCCTGGCCAAAGCCCTACTCCAGCCCGATGGCACCAACGCCCTGAGTGATTGGTGGGTGGTCGCCTCCGGTTTAGCGGCGTTGGCCGGCCACATCTGGCCCATCTGGCTGGGCTGGCGTGGGGGTAAGGCCGTTGCGACTGGATTGGGGATGCTGCTGGGCCTGGCCTGGCCCGTCGGCCTGGCCACCTTCGGGGTCTTCCTGACGGTGATCAGCGTCAGCCGCATCGTCTCTCTCTCGAGCGTGCTCGCAGCCCTGAGCCTGCCTCTACTGATGCTGGCGCGCTTCGCCTCCCTGGGAGAGGCGATCCGTCCGGCCTACCTAAGCCTCTCGATCGTCGCCGCCGTGCTGGTGATCTGGCGCCACCGCAGCAACCTGAGCCGGATCGCTGCGGGCACCGAGCCCCGCCTGGGGGACAAGAAAAAAGAGGCCTAACCGAGCGCGCGACTGCGCTCGGCGGCCGCCACGACAGCCTCAATCAAGGCGGACCTCAGACCTGAGCTCTCGAGGGCGCGGACGCCGGCAATGGTGGTGCCGCCCGGGCTGGTCACCATGTCCTTGAGCTGGGCGGGATGCAACTGCTGCTCATGCAACAGCGCGGCGGTCCCCGCCAAGGTGCGATGGGCCAGGTGCAGAGCTTGCGCCCGCGGCAGGCCGGAGGCCACCGCCCCATCCGCCATGGCTTCAGCCACCAAGGCCACAAACGCGGGGCCCGATGAGGTCAGCGCGAGGAAAGCGTCGAGCTGCGTTTCAGGCAGCTCCAGCACCTCACCCACCTGGGCAAACAACTCCAGCAGCCAATCCTTCTGCTCGGCCTCAAGACCCTCGCCCCAGGCCAAGGCCGTCAGGCCAGCGCGCACCAGGCAGGGGGTGTTGGGAACGGAGCGCACCACACGCCAGCCGGGGAACAGGCGCTGCAAACGCTCGAGCTTCACCCCCGCCAACACGGAAATCAGCAGCGGCGATACACCGGGAGCGGGGGCTGGAGCCGCGGCTGCCACGGCCTCGAGCTGCTGAGGCTTCACCGCCAGCATCACAACCGGAGCCGCCCAGGCTTCACGGCCATCGACGCTCACCGAAAGGCCCGCGTGCTCAGTCTGTAGACGCTGGGCCGAGGCCTGGGAGGCGACGACGGCGCGCACCGAAGCACGCTGCACCAGGCCGCTCTCCAGCCACGGAAATAGCAAAGCCTGGGCCATGCGGCCCAGGCCAATCACCCCGAAGGTCGAGGGGGAGGTGAGGCTCAACCGACGTTCGCGCCGTACTCACGACCCCAGGCGGGGGTGGGGGCGATGTCCTGCTGGGGCTCATCAACGCTCTCGCGGTGAGCCACGGTGGGGGCAGAGGCCTCTTCACTGCCGGCGCTGGTGACGGTGACGCAGCTCGGGGCGAACAGGAAGATGCTCTCGCCGACGCGCTCCTGGTGGCCGTCGATGGCGAAGGTGCCGCCGGCGACGAAGTCAACGGCGCGCTGAGCCTGATCGGGCTCCATCATCGTGAGGTTGAGGATCACGGTCTTGCGCTCACGCAGGGCCTGGATCGCGCGAGGCATCTCGTCGAAGCTGCGGGGCTCCATCAAGGTGACCTCAGCCGCCGAGGTGGAGATGCCGGGCATGCCAATCACATTGCTCCCAGCGAAGGGATCAACGGAATCGAAATCGCTGGTCAGAGCGAGTGCACCAGAGGGGGTCGAACCACTGGTTTCAGGCATGTCGCCCTGGTCGTAATCGAGATCGTCGTCCTCATAACCGTCGAGGTAATCGTCTCCGGAAACAACTGCACGCAGGCGGGAGAACAACGACACCGTGAAACCTCGGATTTGGCTTTCAACCTAGATAGCGTCCCACGCGAGCGGTGACAAGGGTTTCAGCGGATCATTGTTGGCTTTCATGCCGGTTTCAAAGCTTCGGGCCAAAGAGGGCTGAACCCACCCGGACCCAGGTGCTCCCAGCGGCGGCCGCCTCGGGCCAATCACCACTCATTCCCATCGACAATTCGGCCAGACCCAGGCGCTTGGCCAGAGCCGAACACTCCGCAAATAACGCCTTCCGCTCTGCCCCCTCCACCTCCAGGGGAGCCATGGTCATCAGACCGACAATCCGCAGGTGCGGCAGCTGCTGGAGCCGCGGCCATTCCCGCTCCAATTCCTCAACGGAGAGGCCCCCTTTGTTGGGATCGGGGCGCAGCTTCACCTGAAGAAAGATGGAGGGCAGCAGCCCTTCCTCTCCTGCAATCCGCGAGATCCGCTCGGCCAGGGTCAAGGAGTCCACGGAGTGAATCACGCTGAAGTGCTTCAGGACCGGCCGCACCTTGTTGGCCTGCAGACGGCCGATGAAGTGCCAATCCAGGTCAACGAGATCGGCCAGTTCCTGCTGCTTCACCGTGGCCTCCTGCAGGCGGCTTTCACCAAAGCTGCGTTGCCCGGCTTGCGCCAACGCGCGAATGCTGCTGGCGGGGTGACCCTTGCTCACCGCAAGCAAGCGGGTGTGGGAGGGCAACTGTGCAGACAAGGCTGCAAGACGATCTGCAGCAGGGGAAGTGCCCAACAGTTAGAGGCCCAACGGCTAGATGAAGGTCTTGTCGAACAATTGTCGCCAGCTGGCATGCACCTCGGGACCTTCTCGGCGGGCGCGATTGAGATTTTGCTCGGCCAGATGGCGGGCATCCATCAAGGGGATGACCTCAAATTCGACGCTGCGGCCCTGCACCATGACCAGAAAAAACATCCTCTGGGCGTAGAGGGTGGCGTAGACCTCCCGGCCATCGCCCGTCTCGGCGACGCGATAGAGCAAGCCAAAGGTGGGGTGATTGAGATAGCGCTCGTTGCTCACACGCCAAGGTCGGCCAACCGTCTATCAAAGCGCACCGAAACGCCAGCGCAGCACCAGAACGGCAAGCAAGCCCATCCAGCCGAAGGCCTGAAGCACGGGGGCCCGAAGCCTGGAGCGCAGGAGCTGTGAGGGGGCCATCCACTGACCGCCCCGGGCCAACAGGGCCTCCGCCCCCTGCTCCGCCCTCAACAAAACGTTGGCCAGCAACCGCTCCCCCAAGGCCAGGACCAGGCCGACTGACGCCTGAAAGCCCAAGCGCCGCAGGTTGACCGAACGGGTAGCAAGGGAGCGCAGGAGGTTCTGGAACTCCTCTTGAACCAGCGGCAGAAAACGCAGAGCCAGCAGCAAGGTGAAGCCCAGACGCTCCACCGGAACCCCCAGGCGACCCAGGGGAGCGATGCACCAACTCAAGCCCCAGACCAACTCCTCCGGCGGGGTGGTCAGCAGCAGCAGGTTGGCGCTGTGAATCACCGTGAACAGGAGCGTGGCGCTGTTGATCCCCAACTCCGCCGAGCGGCGGGTCACCACCAACGGACCCAGCGGCAGGGGGCCCAGTTGCACCGGACCCAGCCGCAGCAACTCCCAACGCAGGCCCTGCTGATCGGAGCCCAACTCCAATTCCTGGGGAGGACGATTCAAGGAGGCAGGCGCCAGGGATCCCGTCGGCAGGGTCGTCGCCAGGGCTCCCACCAACACCGAGAGGACGAGAAGCAAGGGAAGGGTGCGGCGCCAGAGGCGCCAGGGCAGCCCACTGCAGGCGGTGAACAGCAGCAACAGACCCACCAGGGCCAGCCGCCACCAGGGTCCAGCCAGGATCGGGGTCAGAAGAAACGCCACCGTCCAGGCCAGCTTCAGGCGGGCATCGAGAAGCCGCAGCCAGCTGCTGGTTCCATCGACGTACTGGCCGATGGGGATCTGCCGCAACCAATCCATCAGGGCTGAAGCCGGCTCAGGCCCTCAGCGTCCCCTGGCCTGCTGCCGCGCCAGATCCCGCTCCGCATCGCGCTGCTGCTTGCCGCGCCAGAACAACTTGAGCGGCGACCCCTCAAAGCCCAGACCCTCACGGATTTGCCGTTCGACGTAGCGACGGTAGGTGTCCCCAAACAACTTCGGGTCGTTGACGAACAGGGTGAAGCTTGGGGGGCGGACGGCCACCTGGGTGCCGTAGTAAATCCGGCCCTGACGTCCGCCGCGACTGGTGGGCGGAGAGCGCCAACTGACCGCTTCTCTGAGCACCTCATTGACGACCGAGGTGCTGACGCGGCGGCGATGCTGCTCCACAGCAACGGCCGCGATCGCAAAGATGCTTTCCACCCGCTGACCGGTCAGCGCCGAGGTGAAGAGCATCGGAGCCCAGTCCAGGAAATAGAGCTTGGCCCGCAGCTCTTTTTCCATGGCCGGCATGGTGTGGCTGTCTTTTTCGATGGCGTCCCACTTGTTGACCACGACCACGCAGGCCCGCCCCTCTTCTTCAATGCGGCCCGCGAGGCGTTGATCCTGCTCGGTGACGCCATCGAGGGCATCGATCACCAGCACGCAGACATCGGAGCGCTCGATCGCCTTGAAGCTGCGGTTGATGCCGAAATACTCCGGCCCGTAATTCACCGAACGGCGGCGGCGAATACCGGCGGTATCCAGCAATTTCCAGGGCTTCCCTTCCCGCTCGATCGAGGTGTCGATCGTGTCGCGGGTGGTGCCGCGAATCGGACTGACAATGGCCCGCTTCTCGCCGCAGACCGCGTTCAGCAGGCTGGACTTGCCGACATTGGGACGGCCCACGATGGCCATCTGGATGGGCTCCTCCCCCTCCAACTCCTCGGCGGCCGGCAGGTGGTCCACCATCCGATCGAGCAGATCGCCGGTCCCAGCGCCGTGAATGGCGGAGATCGGGAAGGGCTCACCGAGTCCCAGGCTCCAGAACTCGGCGGCCATGGCGAGGCCCGCCTCAGGGGACTCGCATTTGTTGACCGCCAGAAGCACCGGAACGTTGTGCCCCCGCAGCCACTCAGCGATGGACTCATCTGCAGCCGTCAGCCCCTGCTGGCCATCGGCGATCACCACCGCAACTGAGGCCTCGGAGAGGGCGAGGTTCGCCTGCTCACGAATTTCCGGCAGGAATTCGCTGTCGTCGTCGAAGACCAGACCACCGGTGTCGACCACCTTGAAATGGCGATCCCGCCAATAGCCCTGCTGATAGGTGCGATCGCGGGTCACACCGGGTTCGTCGTGAACGATGGCCTCGCGACTACGGCAGAGGCGGTTCACAAGGGTGGATTTGCCCACGTTGGGGCGGCCAATAATGGCAACGACGGGCAACGCCAAAGAGTTATCGCAACAACTGCCGTAATCCGACCCTACAGGCCGGCAGAAGCGAAAATCTTTCCGCCAGTCTCAAAGCGAGACCAGGCGAGTCTCGCTAGAGGAAGGTTGTTCTGTCCCCCGCCCGACGGCGGTCTCCCGCGATGGTGGAACTGATTGCCTCGATCGTGGTCGATCTCTCCGACCAGAAGCTCTACGTCTACAACCAACAACAAGAGCTCGTTCGCACGGTGCTGGTGAGCACTGGCAAAGGCTCCACTCCCACACCGATGGGTGTTGGCCAGGTCTACGACAAGTACCAGAGCGTGACCATGCGCGGCCGGGGCTATGTCGCGCCCAACGTGCCCTGGGCGATGTGCATCACCCAGAACGGAATGATCTGCATGCACGGAGCCCCCTGGCAGGAGCAGGCCAATGAGGCCTTTGGCGTGCCCCGCAGCCACGGCTGCATTCGGATCCCCAGCCCCCATGCCCGCTGGCTGTTTGAGAACACACCCAAGGGAACACCCGTCAGCATCCAGGCCTGAGCCATGCGGGGAGGGCCTTCAAGCCAGATCCTGCAGCTCCTGAGCCTGGAGCTGTTGATCGTGGGCCTGTGGGTCCTGGCCCTCCCTGCCCATCAGGCCCCCGCGAGCCCGGGGATCAGCCAATCGGCAGGTCGCCTGGATGCCCCTGGACCGGATCAGCGGGTTGCTCCAACAAAGGAGGCATCGGACCGCTAGAGGGCAGGGGTTCGCCCCGCTCCGCCAGGTGGGCCAGCAGCCAGTTCACGGCGGTGGCCCGGCGGGTGCGGCGGGGATAGAGGCCGCCAATCCGGTAGCCGCCAAAGCCCAGCTGCTCCTTCAGCAG
>Ga0255760_10001696_pt1 | contig 20902 bp, 18 predicted proteins | sample 071ome_25_FD_179960 | JGI IMG/M metagenome (GOLD analysis project Ga0255760, IMG submission 179960) | Coastal salt marsh microbial communities from the Groves Creek Marsh, Skidaway Island, Georgia - 071410BT metaG (version 2) | ecosystem: Environmental > Aquatic > Marine > Intertidal zone >... | reverse complement strand
TAATGATCCAGTCCCAGAACCGCGAAACCCTGAAGCGATGCGGCATCACTACCGATGAGCCACTCAAGAGCGGTGCCATTACGGTTACCACTTGGCCGTTAATATGGCAGAGCGGGAGCACACATAACGCCCGATCATCGCGCGTCAGATGATGCGCAGCAGCGGTGTTCGCGCCTCCCGCGAGAAGACTCGCGTGCGAGTGAATAACGCCCTTGGGGCGGCCGGTAGTCCCCGACGTGTAAATCAGTAATGCATCGTCATTTGCCTTTGGAGCAACAAGCTCGCTACCGTCATCGATATGGGGTAACTCAAGACCCTCGCGAGACACACCTATCTCAATCCTGAGCGAAGGGATCTGCTCCTTTCTGATTTTCTCAGCCAACGCCTGGTTAGCCTCATCCACAAAAACAATAGGCACTTCCGAGTGTTCAAAAACGTAACGCAGCGCACTCTCTCCCGCTACCGGGTTGAAGGTCGCGATTGTGTAGCCGCCGTACATCGCTCCGAGGAAAAGCTCAAGAGCGGCCTGGCCGTTGGCGCGGAGCATGCCCACGCGAGCACCTGGAGAAACGCCCTTTGCGGCCAAGTAACGCGACAGCTGTACTGACGTCTTCCGCAGATCACCCCAGGTTATCTCTGAGGCAGCATCTGGAAAAATGGCAAAGACTTTATCCGGATGCTCCGCCGCGTAGTAGTCGATCAGCGCGCGTACCGTCAGCTGCGTGCAATCCCGGACCGCCGCAAAATCAAGCGGCTCGCTATTTGCCATAGCGCGCCCAATAATCTGTCAGCAGATCATCCGGCGAGATCTCTTGCGGTGGAATTTTTGAGACCACCCGAACGGTATTCAGATAATGGCGGAAATTCATATTTTCGCTGATGCTGTTGCCGCCCCAACTGCCGCAGCCCATCGATAGCGAGAAGGGCAGCGCATTATCGAAGCTCCCGCCTGTTGCAAAACAATGCGCCTGGTTGACGATTACCCGACACGTGGGCAAGTCGAGCCCGATCTTTAGAGGGCGATCCTCGGTACGGGTATGTATCCCCACTGAATGCCCGGCGCCCTGATGGGCATAGATAGCACGGACTGTATCCAATGCCGTGGAAAAATCCTTAGCCCGGTACACAGCTAAAACGGGACTTAACTTCTCACCTGAAAACAGATACTCCGGGCCAGCACCCGTCTCTTCCACGAGCAAGACTTTGATGGGTTGACCGTTGTCTCGCGAGATACCCGCCATCGTCGCAATCTCTTCGGCGCTTTTGGCAATCACCCGAGGATTGAGTTTGCCATCGACCCACATGAGCGCCTGAAGCGCCGCTTTCTCTTCGGCGCTCAACAGAACCGCTCCGTGCGCTGCGAGCCCTCCGAGCATCCGCTCATAATTCCCTTCCACCAAGACCAGACTGTTCTCCGAAGAACAACTGGTGGCGTTATCGAACGTTTTGGAAGCAATCACGTGACGAACAGCTTCATCACAGTCTGCCGTCTCGTCCACGATCACAGACACGTTTCCCGCACCCACCCCAACGGCTGGTGTACCGCTCGAGTAGGCGGAGCGTATATTGTTCTGAGATCCAGTCGCCACAATCAGATCCACTGACTTCATCAGACTTTCAGTGTCTGCCTTGTTGACGGGCTTGGGCAACTTCTGAACCAGCTCACGAGGCGCACCCACATGCTCAAGAGCATCCTGAAAAAATACCACCAGTTCTTCACAGACCGCCTCCCCCCTGGGGGAGGGGGCAAGGATAATCGCGTTACGCCCCTTTAGGGCGTTCATCACCTTGTTCGTGGGGGTCGCGACCGGATTCGTCGATGGCGTGATCGCCCCTACCACGCCTACCGGGCGGGCGATTTCAATGATCCCCTTGCTTTTGTCCTCCGAGATCACACCTACCGATCGAGCGCCGGACAGATCGCGAAGCAGGCCCAGTGTCTTCCGGTAATTTTTTGTGAATTTATCTTCGACATCACCAAGCCCTGTGTCCTCTACCGCTCGCTTCGATAAATACCGATTACGGTCTGGCTCCAGCACTACCCAGGCGATCGCCGCGACGACGTCATCAACTTGCGCCTGATCGAAGGTCTCGTAGATTCTTTGGGCTTCGCGCGCCTGGCGAATAAGGTCAGCAACAGCAGAATCTTGAGTCATAGCAATCCTACAAAATAATCCAAAAAGCCAACATCCAGAAAAGCGGCAACTACCGCTTCTGAGCCCTAGAAATTAAGCGACACGTCCTTATGATGGGAATTGCAGCTCGCAACAAATAACGCCTGCTCTCTGGTCATTTTTGCCTGCTGCCGCAGGCCAATGGTTTCGCTGATGAGGGCGTCAATCTCTTCCAAAGGTTTAGCCATCTCGGCAAACGCTTTTTCTCTCCAAGCAACTTCAGCAAGGAAGAGATCAATTGCTTTTTCCATTTGCGCAAGGGCTTCATTGATATCTGGATCACCCCCTTTGACCGCTCGGCGCGCCTTATTAATTCCCGACTTTATCTTGCTCGTACCGCTTACCTCCCCGACGAGATTACCAAGATCCTTCAACGCGTCGGAAGCGTCATCTGCACCGAGGCCGGGTAGCGCCCGGTAGACCCGATCCAGCTCAGGGCCCAACTGCTTAAGGGCGGGCGTGGCAAGAACAACACCCTTAACGTCGTTAAAGGCCGTATAGGCTTCGTCCACACCGCGGCGGTATTGGTTAACTTTCGTTTTGTCCTCACGCAACAGAGTCACATACGTTTTGTGCTCGCGCTCCCAACTCTCGGGGATAGCGGCTTCATAATCGGCTTTCTCTGAGATTAGCGCATCACGGCGCTCATTCAGTTGATCAACGGTCAGATCCGTCTCTTCGCCTCGACCGGCGCGCAACAGCGCCTGATCCATCTCTTGAATTTTCGGATCCAACTTTCGCATTTGATTCTGATTAAACCGAGCAGCTCTGTGCAGCGACCGATAATCCACCTCAAAAGCGGCTTTTGCCGCGTGCGCCGCCTGCACCTCGGCCACCCTTTCAAAAGTTCCGCGAATACCCTCTGCCGCCTCGTTGAGCTTCTTGGTGAGATTCTTAGGTAAGACATCGGACCCCAGCCCCTCCAAGCGTCGCGCGGCCGCCAGCAACTCGTCCTTCTCGCCTACATAGCGCTCAAATACGTAATCTTCCAAACACTCCTGCAGTTTTGGATTCATCGGCGGGGGCGACACATCTGAGGTGAGATATACCCTCGACGGCAGATAGTTCACCAAACTGGGCAGATAGCCAACAATCGCGAGCCCTGTCAACTGTAACGCAATAAAAGGAATAACCCCTTTGTAGATCTCCACCGTCTTCACAACTTTTGAGGCGACGCCTCGAAGATAGAAGAGCGCGAACCCAAAAGGCGGCGTCAGGAATGACGTCTGAATGTTCAATCCAATCATTACGCCAAGCCACACTGCCGTGATGTTGGCGCTCGGGTCCATCATCAGAATCGGTGCCACGATTGGCACAACAACCACCGCGATCTCAATGAAATCGAGGAAGAACCCCAGCACGAAGATGACCGCCATCACCACAATGAACTGGGTCCAGAAACCTCCGGGCATTCCCGTGAGAAATTCCTTAACGTACACCTCCCCACCGAAGCCTCGGAAGGCTGACGTCAGCATCGCCGCGCCAATCAGGATAATAAACACCATTGACGTGGTCTTTGCCGTCTCGATCATGACGCCATTGAGAATGTCGTAAGTCTTGTGAACGCGCCACAGACTTATCCCAATCGAAAGGGCTAAACCCAATACAGCGAGACTCGCAACGACCACCGCGATCACTTCGCCGGATGAGTCGATCGTTCGCACATTGATCGGCACAACCTTCAAGGTGAAGAAGAGCACGGCAACCGATATCACCGCAAGGATCGCCGGAAAGAATGCGCCGCGTTTACCTTCTGCGAGCCGATAGCCGCTCATAATCAGCGCGCCGATGGCACCGATGGAACCTGCCTGGTTTACCGTCGCAATGCCCAAAATGATGGACCCCAAGACAGCAAAAATAAGAGCGAGCGGCGGTATTAAAGATAAGCCGACATTTCCCCAAAATTTGACATCAAATCGCCCCTCGTAAGGCACGGGCGGCGCGGACTTAGGCCGGATCAGCGCGGTGATCAGAATGTAGAGCATGTAAAGCCCCACCAAAACAAGCCCGGGAATAAATGCCCCCATAAACATCTCGCCCGCGCTTGTGGACACGACATCAAGAGTAGACGGCATTGAAAATTCGCCCGTTGATGCCTTATAGAGGGCTTTGCGCGCCGTGCTGGCAATGTCAGATGCGCTCGATAACTGGTCTGCAAGCAAAATCAGCACGATGGATGGCGGAATAATCTGCCCAAGGGTTCCCGAGGCGCAGATGGTGCCGGTCGCCAACGGCCGGGAATAATTGTGCCGGAGCATCGCAGGCAGTGAGATAAGACCCATCGCGATAACCGTGGCGCCAACGATGCCGGTCGTCGCAGCCAGCAGCGTTCCCACAAACACCACCGAAATCCCTAAACCACCCGGGATCGGTCCGAATAGCCGCGCCATCGTAACCAGCAGATCTTCTGCAATCTTCGAGCGCTCCAGCATGATCCCCATGAAGATAAACAGCGGAATCGCAATCAGCGTATCTCGTTCAACATCCCAGTAGAGGCTTCTGAAATTGGTGACGCCAGCCGTGAGCCACTCAATCGGGCCTGACTCCATGAAATAAGCGCTGGCGTTGCCTTCGACAAAATAGCCAAAGAACGCAGCGAGGCCGATACTGATGATGGCCGAACCCGGCAGCGCAAACGCAACCGGAAACCCGGAACTGAGCGCTATGACCATCAGCACGAAGAGAATAATGAGGAAGAAAAGTTCCATGAGAAGTTGCGATGTAGGCTCAGGTCAAGCTCACGCCTCGTTAGGTAGCTCCGCGGTTTGGACCACTCCGTCTTCTTCCTCATCCGAGGGCTCGCCCAATAAGTCCGCCACGTTACTCAACAAATACGCGCAGAATTGAAAAAGCATAGAGACCGCGAAAATAACCAAAAAGCCGACCATCAGATATTTGACGTACATGCCAAATCCCTGCTGATAAATTTCGAAACTCATAAGAGGGCTGTTCAGGCTGCTGCCCTTTCCCCACATTCCCGTGGTGAGAATGATCCAGCATAAGGGGAGCCCCAGCAGCAGGATGCCGAAAGTATTGGCCCAGGCCTTACCCCGCCTCGAGAAATTCGTATACAGCACGTCCACCCGGACATGCCCTTCGGTTAGCAACGCGTAGGCGCTCGCGAACAGAAAAAGACCCGCGTACCAGAAACGTACGAGGTCGCCCTGAAAGGCCTGCTCATAAGAGTACACAAATCGGCTGATCACAATCGAAAACTCTGCAAGCACTACCAATAGGGTCAGCCAAATGAATCCGAGCCGTCTCGTAAAAAAGGCGATGACAAAGCCGATCAACAGCAGGGGGTAGTGAACATACGTCCCTCGGAATATAGGTCGGCCCAGCTCTTTGCCGATGGTTTCGCCAAGTACTGGCTCCAGTAATTCCTCTACGCGCAGGAACGAGATAATGATGTCGCAGATCCCAATGAGGACAATGCCCCAAAAACTGCCTCGTATGATGAACGCCGCAATCGCGCTTAGACGGTCCGCGTCCGCGCGAAGCAACCTTTGGCCTTGCTTAGCCGAGTAAAGCCCGACGAGCGCCAATAGGACAGCCCAGCTGATCAGCTGACTCCAGCCCAGTGTCGCCATCTCCGATGGAACGGCCGAGCCCGCATCCGAGATGCCTTGGATTGTCGACAACGCGCCCGGCCAACCCTGCCAAAAAATCAGGTAGTTGTGGATAACAAAGAAAACACCGAACAGAGGCACCAGCCACGCGAAGAACCGGGTAAGGAATTGCGTCATGGGTTTAACTCTGCGGGCGTAAGCGCTGTGCGGTTCGAGGTACGGTGGAGGCGTAGGTCAATTGCATCGAAGCCACAACGAGAAAGGGCGGGGCATATTGCCCCGCCCTTTCTTAACCCACAAGATCCATTTAGACCTTAACGCCCAGCACTCGGTTGCGCTGACGCAGATAAGGCTGGTCGGACAGGTTCATCCAGCGACCGACATCCGCTCGAGATTTTGCAAAACTCTCGTGGACCCGGTTCGCCAGATCACTGTGAGCCCGAACTTCCTCGAAGACGGCCTCAGCGGCTTCGCCGAATGCATCGTACACGTCATCGTTAAATTCGCGCACCTGAATACCCTGCTCGGTGATCAACTTATCAAGATAAGCACCGTTATTAGCGTTGTATTCCGCAGGAGAGCGGTCGTTTTCTTGGTGCGCTGCGGCACGGATGAGCGCCTGATCAGACTTTGAAAGGCTCTCCCACCAGCTCTTGTTCATACCCACCGCGAGCATTGAAGCAGGCTCATGCATACCGGGGAAGTAATAGTACTTCGCAGCTTCGTAGAACTTCAGGAAGTAATCATTCCACGGACCCACCCACTCGGTCGCATCGATCGCGCCGGACATCAGGTTCTCGTAGATCTGGCCGCCAGGCAAAGACACCGGAGAGGCACCCAGTTTCGCCATGACGTCACCGCCAAGACCCGGGATACGCATCTTCAGGCCTTTGAGATCGTCCGCTGAGTTGATCTCTTTTCGGAACCAGCCGCCCATCTGAACGCCCGTGTTTCCGCAGCTGAAGCACTTAAGGCCAAATTCGCCCGCGACTTCATCCCACAACTCCTGACCGCCGCCAAACTGAATCCAGGCATTAATCTCGGCCAGCACCATACCGAACGGCACAGCCGTAAAGTACGCCCAGGCCGGGTGTTTACCTTTCCAGTAGTAGTCGGCCGCGTGATACATCTGAGCGTTTCCGGAAGCCACTTCGTCAAACGAATCGAAAGGTTTTACTCGCTCGCCCGCCGCGTAGTAGGTCACGTTCATTCGGCCGTCGGACAGCTCCGCCAGGCTTGCGGCAAAGCGCTGCGCGCCAGTGCCAAGGCCCGGAAAATCCCGCGGCCATGTCGAGACCATCGCGATCTCAGTTCGCGCCTTCACGATCGCCGGTGCAGCCAGCGTCCCCGCGGCTACCGCCGTACCGGCGCCCGCTTTTTTAAGAAAATCACGTCTTTCCATGATTCCTCCTCAATGGTTGGTAGATATCTTGCAGTCTGCCGGATGATGGCAATGCAGACCGGCAAATATTAGTATCGCAAGTCTCAGGTGCGAAAACAATATAAGCACGCGCAATTTTGGCGCTGTAACCAAGGCTTTTGCCTATAAATCAGGCTTTAACCGGTAACGTCCTGTCATGGAGTCGACTCCAGCTGGGCCGCCCAAAACCCCGAGGTCTCAATCTATGAACCAGCCCGCAGACAAAACATCCAATCGCACGGCTCGCACGATGGCAATGAAAAGCGGGGGCTACTACAGCGAGCGAACCCGAGGCGCCAAAGACGTTATCGATAACGCAACCGGGATGCTGCTGGAGGCCGTGGACGCGATTGCCCCGCCCTCGGATCACCAGCCGATCCGGCTTGCCGATTTTGGTGCCGCCGACGGCGGTACATCCGCCACAGCCTGGTATCGCTGTATCGAGCATCTAAGGGATCGGTTTCCGGGTGTGCAAGTCCAGGTGACCTATACCGATCTGCCGAGTAACGATTTCAGCACGCTTTTTAAGAACCTTCTCGGCTTTGGCGCGCTGGATGCCAAAACCTACCTAACGGACATTAAAGATGTATTCGTAAGCGCCTGCGGCATCGGATTTCATCAGCAACTTCTTCCTGATGCCACCCTAGACATTGGTTTTTCTGCCACTGCAATGCACTACATATCCGAAAAACCATGCCCCATTGAAAACCATGTGCATATGGTAGGCGCAACGGGCGATACGCTCGCTGCCTACGCCCAACAGGCAAAGCACAACTGGGACGATCTGCTGACCGCCCGGGCAAAAGAGCTTCGTCCGGGCGGGCGGCTGGTGATGCTCAACTTTGGGATTGATGAACAGGGCCGCTATCTGGGCAACACCGGTGGCGTTAACATGTTTGACACCTTCTCACTGCTTTGGCGACAAATGGCCAACGAGGGGATCATTTCAGAAGACGAATTTATTCAAACCGCTTTCCCTCAGTACTATCGAACGATCGAAGAATTCTGTGCGCCTCTCAAAGATGAAGCGTCAGACCCATTCAAGGCGGGGCTGCGGCTGGTTGCCGCGAAAACGGGAGTCGTCGGTTGCCCATACCGAAGGGCCTTTGATGAGGCGGGCGGAGCCATGTCGGCTCGTGAATTTGCGGTTAGTTACATCCCCACGCTGCGCTCGTGGAGCGAGGCGGTGTTTTTAAACGGCCTATCCGCTGAGCGTTCCCCAGATGACAAAGCGAAAATTGTGGATACCTTCTACCAGCGGTACGAGGACCAAGTGGCCGAGAATCCAGACGGCCACGCCATGGACTACGTTCACTGTTATCTTGCCATTGAGAAAACGGCTTGAGGGAACCAGCTCGCCGTTCGATAGCGGCCTGACACAACCATTCAGGATAAGGCCTAACCCTGTTGTACGGTTTATCGAGTTAGATCAGTGACCCGAACAGGCCGGCGAGCTCAGGTCTAAAAATAGGCGCTCGATGTCGACCGGTATCTAAGCGTCCATCCGAGGCGCTGCTACGATTGCCCTTCTCCACAGGCACGCATCAGTCGCATGCCGCTTAAATACGTAACGACATTCTCGAAGTCCTCTTCCGTCCAGCTTTCAAGAATCCTCCGCATCATCGGTGCCGCCCGTACCCCCGATTTAAATTGCGACAGCGATAGTCTTAGGTAATCCGCCTTCTGGCCCATGATGCGGGGCGCATAATGATGAAAACTCTCATGACAGTGCGCGCAATTTGATTCCGAGTATTTAGTCCGGCCCGCGGAGAACGCCTCGCGGAATCCATCTTTAGCGAAATCGATATCGATATCGATTTCGCACGCATCCTGACCGCCCAGATACTGAGATACGGCAATAATCTCTTCATTAGAAAGACCTGCAGCGATCCCATTCATGCTGGACATGATCTGATCAATACGGCTGCCCAGTTGAAAAGCCTCTAGGGAACGAATCAGATAAGTTGATTCCTGACCGTGAAGCAAAGGCGTCTTCAATTCCACGCCGGGGTTGCCGTGACAGGCCATGCATTGGCTTTCATAAATGGCGCGCCCCTGATCGTCCGCGATCACACGTGTCGCAAGAAGGATCAACATTACGGCGGATAAAAACGTTTTTGCAATTTGCATATCTTTAATGGGATCTCACAGGCTGGGTCAGCAGAATTCTTACATCCTTTGGTGAACCGACTTTTTCAGCTTACCCGAAGGTCCACCTCCTATTTTCAGTTGGGCCAGAATCACTCCAACAATCACAATGCCAGCACCCAAGGCCCGGCGGGCCTCCAAATCACCATGGGAAAGCGTGACGAGGATAAGCATCACATAAAACGGCGCGGCGTTCATGTGAAAAGACGCAATCATAATCCCGAGGCGTCCCGCCCCAAAAATCCACAGCAACTGAGCGATCCCGGAAGAGGGTATCAAATAGATTAAAAACGGCAGTAGCACATCCACCGTAACCACGCTCCCTCGCGCCTCGTCAGAACCCGAAACGAGAAAGCCGAAGTAAAGCGCGCAGGAGAACAGCGCCCCACCCATCATCGTCACCGTGGTTTGACCGGTGGGGCTTAACTCGTCGAGTTGCCGCGTGGTGGCTCTCGTTGCCCAAGCAAAAAGAAATATAGCCGCTAAACAAAGCAGGATGCCGACTCCAATTTCGGTGTCGCGAATCGACACCCCCGTCGCGAGATAGCCCCCATACAGCGCTAACAAGATCCCAAATGAAACGTTGGCAGACAATTGACGTTTATCAAACGCAATCTCAATAGCCGCTCCCGCCAGCGGCATCATCGCTACCACTATTGTCGTGGTCACCGGATCCGAAAGCCGTTGCCCCAAGAACAGCATCAAGGAGCCTAAGCCCCAACCGATCGCGCCGACGGACAGTGCCCGACTCCACGGGACGCCGCTCAAGGACCCCCACCCTTCTCTCAGCATCCACCACAGGAATAAGACGAGCGCCGATACGGCAAGCCGCAATGCGTTAAGAGACACTGCGCCCCAATCATCCAACAGAAACTCGAGCGCCACAAACCCGCTGGCCCACATGAATATGGAAAAAAAACATTGAATGTTAGAGACAACAGGTCGTGTCTCTTGGGGCGGGAGGCTCACCGGGCAAACACCGTCTTTCGCTGCATGGCGCGATTTCAGCCCAAAGACTTACGCGAGGCTAGCCTAAGGACGACAAAGACCGGCAGGAAGCGACCCTGACCGCATAAAAAAGCCCCGCCTGAGCGGGGCGAGAACAGCTTAATCGCAACCGCCTTTAGTCTTTGGCAAAGGTGGCTGCCGTTTGGCTATCAAACTCAATCATCACGCACGGCTCATTGCCCACGACCTGCGCCTGATGCCCGGGTTTGCACTGATAGACGTCACCCGGGCTCAGGGTCTCGCTGCTGCCGTCTTCGTGATCAACCCGTAACTGACCCGATTGCACCACGCCAAGATGATGCGCCTGGCAACTGCTGGTTCCCACAACAGGCGCGATACATTCCGACCATACCCAGCCGGGCTGTGCGGTCAATCGCGCGACCTTAACTGAGCCCACATTGACAATCTCCATGGTGGTTTTTTCCGGGGCCCGCAGTTCATCGGGTGATGAAAAATCAATTTTCTGTACGCCTGTACCCATGATTACTCTCCGTTGTTATTGCCCTTCGACGTTAACACAAAAGGAGGTCGTGAATCTGAGGCCGACCCACTAAGCGCCTGGATCTGATCCCAGGTAGAAGCGGGTATTGAGAGGACCCCGGTCGTGCGCTGCCGATGTTCACGCTCTCTCTCACCTGGAATTTCCACCCTGTCAAAACCCGGAGCCGGCGGACAAGCGCGCAGCTCAGCGAGAATTTCCTCTGCCACAGCCCCGACCCCCTGTCGTTCTCGAAAATGGGCAGCGTTCATCGTAATCAATAGCCAATGACACTCGGTCGTCGCAGGGCCCAACATGGCTTCACCGATCAACTCGCCGATCAGTGCAAGAGCGTACCCTTTATGCTCTCCTGACGGCAGGATAGCGCCACCTAAGAAATAGTCCTCAGGCTTTCGGGTTGGACGCCCATCAGAATCAATGACGCAATTTTCAGGCAACAGAGCGCCAGCGCTTCTTGCTGCGTAAATCCAACCGCCCGCAATTTTCGAGGTCGCAAAATCCAGCACGACGGGACCCCGGTGGCCGCCAGGAATACCGACACACCAGGGGTTGGTGGGTAGCATCGCCTTCGCGCCGCCGTGAGGCGCCACCTGGCGCCAGATTTTCCTATTACCACCGCCTACGCATATGGTCAGAAAGCCGGCTTGTGCCGCATGATCCGCGAACGCACCATGACGACCCGTGTGACCCACATGGCGTACCGCGAGCGCCGAGATCCCTGTCTTCTCGGCCTTACTCATGCCCTGTGCATAAGCAAGATGCATCGCGGGGATACCAATGCCCTCATGGCCGTCCACCTCCCACACGCCCGGAGCGCGCTCACAAAACTCGGGTTCACCTCGTGGATTCATGTAGCCACTCTTGAACTGTTCGACATATTGAAGAGTGCGCATGACACCATGACTTTCAACCCCGCAAAGACTGGCATCTATCAGGTGCTCAGCAATCTGCCGGCTGATATTTTCACTGCAGCCCGAGGCACAGAAGATGCGCTTAAGCACCTCAAAGGCTTGGTCCGACGCAACAGAAACCCGGGGGGTATCAGGGTCGAGCTTCGTGTTAAAGGAGGACACAGGCAGGTTCTAGATTTGCGGATAAAAATACTGCAAAGCGATAAATAGCCCCACTCCAATGATGACACCCGGAAAAATGCGCTTTCCCGTCAAGAAAAAACAGGCGAGGCCAGTTGCAAACGACAGGAGACGGACGGTGAGCGAGACTTCAACCAGTGGGCCAATCGGCATCACAATCATTCGAGCAATCAAACCACCCAGCATGGCATAGGACACCACAGTCACCCATAAAAACACCGGACTGTCCGTAGTGATTTTTGTCGCAAAGATCACACCAACTGCCCGCCAGACGTAGGTGGCCCCTATTCCGCCGAGGGTCAGCAAGATAAGCGTGATGGACCTATCCATCATCAAAGCGCTTTGGAGCGTCCTCGTCTGTCAATTAAAAACGCAAGCGTGCCGCCCACCGCTCCGGTTAGCAGAAGATCAAGATCCGGCGCGATCGCATGAAAAAAAAGGCCCAGTGGCGCGCCCACCAGTAAGGCCGTGACAGCGGATCGGCTGGTCACGCCGGCGAGCAATACGGCGAAGAAAAGCGGATTCATGAAAATGAGCCCCAAGGCTATCTCATGCGGCACCAGCTTCACAGTGACAAAACCGATGACGGTTCCCAATACCCCGGAACCCATGCAAATAACACCAAACAGCACGTAATACCTACGGCGAAGCTCAGGCGTGATGTCCGGAAAACGCCTCAGACCTGCCGCCCACGAATTAATAGAGAGCATCTGTGCCAGTACAAAGCGCGACGCCACGTTGGAGGAGCGACTCGGCATCAGAGGCATAAACGAAACAACCATGGGCAGAAATCTTGCGTTAGCAAGGGCTACGCCCAAAACGACAAAAAATAGTGAGGCACCCGCGACATGCATCTCGACCAGGGTCAACTGTCCCGGTAAACCCCATATGCCCGCGGTCAACGCAACCGCCATCAGCAGCGGCAGATCGCTCTGGTGAACAAGCGATCCAAAGCCAATCATGCTAAAGAGAAGCGTGAACGCCGGAAAGCTAATGGCATCACGACACGCCAGGCGTGATACCTCGCTGGGATCAACGATCATGCCAACCCGCGCCCGCTGTCGAGTCATACGACTGCCGATCGCTAGAAGCGACCGGAATTAAAGTCCCGTATAGCCTGCTCGATTTCGCTTCGGGTATTCATAACAAACGGGCCATACCGAGCAACCGGCTCATGCAACGCCCTCGCTGCAACCAGCAGAAACCGTGCGCCTGTCGATCCGGCATGAATCATCACGCGCTCGCCTTCTCCCAGAATACCGAGTTCCCGCGAGCGAAGTGTGCCGTCGCCGTCAGATTCACCAAACTGCACATCACCCTCAATAGCGAACACAAACGCGCTGTGCTGTGCTGGGATCATTTCCTCAAAAATGGCGCCGGCGGGTAATTCGACATCAAGGTAGAGCGGACGAGTTACGACGCCGCTCACCGGGCCAGTCGTGCCAGCGGATGTGGTGCCGGTGATGACGCGAACCGTGCCGCCAGACGAATGACGCTCAGCGGGTATCTGCGCAGCGGGATACTCGTGATACGCCGGCTCACACAGCTTATCCGATGCAGGCAGGTTCACCCACAGCTGGAAGCCGGCCAGGCGTCCGTCTTCCTGCTCGGGCATTTCCGAGTGCACGATACCCCGCCCGGCGGTCATCCATTGGATACCGCCTGTTTCTATAACGCCGCTGTGTCCGGCGTTGTCGCCGTGACGCATTTTTCCGGCCAGAAGATACGTGACCGTCTCGAAGCCGCGATGCGGGTGAGAAGGAAACCCCGCGATGTAATCATCCGGATCGTCCGATTCAAAGAAATCGAGCAGTAAAAATGGATCGAGTTCGGATAAAAAGTGAGACCCGATGTAGCGCGTCAAGCTTACACCGGCGCCATCCGATGTGGCCTGACCGGGCACGACTCCTTCCAGACGGCGAATGTTTCCTGTTTCACTCATAACACGCGCTCCTTCTTTGATTGGGTTTGCCGGGCTACCGCAACATGCGACCTGGGCTCTTTAAGCGAGACCGCATTAGGCTTGAATTCTTGATCAGGCTAGCTGTCGAACCATAATCCATCCGGATCGTCAGGCCAGACGCCCAGATGGGGGCCATGGGCCTGGAATCCAAGCAACCGTTGGACTTCGTCGGATTGGCTGGCGACCGCTTCCGGACTCAGAGCCAGATACTGATTCTCTTCTTGACGCAACCAGCCTAGGGCATAGGTGTTCACTACCGCCTTTCTGGGCTGAGATGAATGATTGGCGCCACCACCATGGATAGTTGATCCTAGATACATAACCACGGAACCTTTTGGCATGATCGCCTGAGCAACGGGCAACGAATCATCATCCGACAGCGCATCAAGATCCGAAGTGCCCATCACGATGCGTGTCGCGCCGTTTTCCTCGCTAAAGTCATCCAGAGCCCAAAGGGCTGAAATCTGAAGCTCAAAAGACAATAGATCCACTGGATAAATACTGTCGTCTCGATGCAGAACCTGCTCTTTCTCCCCGGGAAGAATCTCGATCGCCGACGTGCTTCCCACTTGCACAACCTCGCAGTTGGGTTTCAGAACCGCCTCTGCAGCCGCGACCACTACCGGATTGGCCAGCATCGTGCCAAATGTCTCTGAATGACCGGCGAGGGCGCCGAGCCGTCGCGTGCTGTATCCATTGAAGTCATTTTCAAAGACATGGCCTTGATGATCGAAAGCCGGGCGCAAATCATTGCTGATGGCGTCAATGATCCCGGACTCCAAGAGCGATTCAACAATCACCGCACCGTGATGGATAAGCGCATTTGAAATGTCTTGCCGGTCGTGCCCGGCTGCAAACGTTGGAATCACTTGGTTTGTTTCCCAATTACTTCGATACCGGCGTGCGGCTATCCAGTGATCCTATCCGCTGGGGTGCACAGACGGCAACCTCAGCCTTTCCGAAGGGAATCGCGAGCGACCTGCAATAAACCAATGAGTGCCGGTCGAATCTCTTCCGCTGAGTGTAGAACTTGGGGAAACGCGATAAAGATCTCCTTTGATCCCTTCGGTGTTTCGACCAGTAAAGACATTCCCTCGCCCCGGATGGCCGTTAGAGACGCGGAAAGGGCATCGGCAACACCGCCCAGGCCGCGGGCGTAATCTAGGTTGGCTGGTGCATGGTCTTCGTTCATGTGCGCGATGACCGAATCGCTCACTTCAGAGATAAAGTCTTTGCTCATTTGTCGTTGCAGGTTTGATTTGCGCTTGCCGGAAACATCCTCCCGATTAAGCCAGATCTATCGAGTGGTGATCGCTTAGCAGCCCATCGGGCCGTCGCCTCACGCTGCTTTTCTAGTAGGCTTGGTAGCACGGGACTTTGTACGCTTCGTCGCGGGCTTAGATTTTCGCCAACTGCCGGGCTTATAGGGAGCGGCGCCACTGGCATCGTTCGCACTCATTTTGCTTTTCTTGGTCTTTTTGGTCTGTGCGGTTTTCGCGGTCTTGAGTCGGGACTTTGCGCGAGCAACAGGCCTGGCCCTGGCCTTTGGCGTCTTGCGTGGCTCACCGCTGGTGGGCTCAAGACCATCGACAATCTCTCTTTTAACCTTTTCGCCAATCAGTTTTTCAATCTGTGAGAGTTTGTTCCAATCAGCGGGGCCAACGAGCGATATCGCGTATCCGGTCGCGCTGGCTCGTCCCGTGCGACCTATCCGATGAATGTAATCTTCCGCTACGGTGGGAAGGTCAAAATTGATAACGTGACTAATGTCCTTGATATCGAGCCCTCTTGCGGCCACGTCCGTCGCGACCAGAGTCTCAATACGCCCCTTGCGCAGATTTTCGACCATTTGTCGTCGCTTGTTTTGGCTCATATCCCCGTGCAAAGCAGCGCTCTTGATCTCTTTAACTTGGAGCGCCCTTGCCATCTGTTCGGCCCCCCGTTTGGTTGCGGTAAAAATCAGCGATTTAAAAATTCGACCGCTTTTTAGGTGAAATTCCAGTAGCTTCTGCTTATGCGCTTTACTATCCGCGTGATACATCACCTGCTGGATAAGTTGGTGACGCTGATTATTTGCGGCTAGCGATAGCCGCTTGGGGCTTTTTAAAAGCTGGTTCGCCACCTTCAGCACAGGGCCTTCGAGGGTGGCAGAGAAAAGAAGCGTCTGACGATCTTTGGGCATCGCCGCAGCAATCTCAGTTACGGCGTCAATAAAGCCCATATCGAGCATCCGGTCTGCCTCATCCAATACCAGTATCTCGATTCGGGAAAAGTCCACTTTCCGTTGCTCCATATGGTCGAGCAATCGGCCGGGTGTCGCCACCAGGAAATCCAAGCGACCTCGGAGCATTTTCAATTGCGGGTGATACGCCATCCCACCCACAATCGATCCCGAGGAGATTTTTGAGCCACGACTGAGCTGACGCACATGCTGATTGATCTGAAGTGCGAGCTCTCGGGTCGGTGTCAAAACCAACGCCCGAGGCCCGTTGCCGGACTTCTTCGACGCCTTCAGCAGCCGGTTTAGCGCAGGCAAAACAAAAGCCGCCGTCTTACCCGTGCCCGTTTGAGCCGAAGCCATCAAATCCGAGCCGGCGAGCACAATGGGAATCGCCCGACTCTGAATTTCTGTCGGTTTTGTAAAGCCTGCGCCCAGGATTGCACTTTGTATCCGAGCATCAAGCTTGAGGTCCTTAAATTCCAAAATATATTCCTCGCAGCGCTACGCTGCTGTGCGTAATCGGTGAATAAAACATCCTCGGAGCGCGCGACGACACGCTTAACGAACTGGCCAGGGCAGGAACAGCGACCCTGTCGTGTCGAGCCATGAGCCGCACCGGACTAAAAAATGAGAGCGGCGCGGCCTGCTCATCGCTTTTAAAAACGTTCGGCACGTGGGCTTTGGTATGCAAAACCAGACAGGCCGAAAAAAGGAGTAGCGTGCCGAGCCAAGTTTGGTGGGCCGTGCAGGGATCGAACCTGCGACCACCTGATTAAAAGTCAGATGCTCTACCGACTGAGCTAACGGCCCTCGAAAACGTCTGCGGGCCGCATTATACCCGCCTGAGCACTTCCTGAGCTTGATCCAACCACGTCCGACGTTGGTCGGGTTCAGGATTTCCTTGGCATCAGCCTGAGATCCGCGAGCGCCTGGTGTAAGGACGCCCAGAATCCATCATCGAGCATGTAGTACTGGGTCTTCATCGTCAGCGCGGAGCCAAAGAGAATAGAGACGAGGGTCAGGAGCGAACCTATTGCCAGCGTGGACATGCCTGAAACACCTTGGCCGATCGTACAACCAAAAGACAGCACGCCTCCAAAACCCATCAGCACGCCTGCCACGAGGTGGTTGCGCATATCCCCCCCACTCGCAAAGGTCTCGATACGGAAGTTGCCTGTGAAAATGGCGTAAATGAACGAGCCGGCGATCATGCCGCAAACGACCGCTATGCCAAAGTTAATCTGCGATCCGGTCCACGTCATCAGATAGTTCAAAAGATTGCCTGACGGCGCAATAAAGGTAATCGCCTCAACCGGCACAGGCTCAAAATCATCATTGCCAATCACACCGGTAACATACCACGCCCCACAAACGAGAACACCGATGGTCACTCCCGCCAGCACATTGTCAAAACTGTTGCGAAACCCTTTGTCCCGCACGGCATAAAGCACCGCACCGCCGCCAAGGATAACGGCAATAATGATTGAGATCGTTTCGAGAGAAGCGCCAGTGAGGTGCGCGACCACGGTATCGATGCCCTGACTCTCGATGCCGACTGCCGCAAAATCGACAGACAGCGGGCCAAACACATTCAAGCGAATCGGTGCCAGAAGTCCGCGGAGAGTAGCGTATGCGGTAATCGCCATAATGATTAAAACCACCAACGACTTCAGGTTGCCCCCGCCGACTCTCACCAGAGTCCGCTGGCCACAACCGGCGCCAAGCGTCATCCCAATACCAAAAAGCGTGCCCCCGATCAAAAAGCCGGCCCAGCCAAACGTCGCGCCGCGATACATTGTCTCATTGAGGTCCAGCCAACCGAGCTGCGCCATTATCTGGGTGCCCAAAATAGCGATACCAATAGACAGCATCCAGGCTCGAAAACGGACACGCGAACCCATGTTGATCCAGTCGCTCACCGAGCCCATGATGCAAAAATGCGTCTTGCTCGCCACCGCACCAAAAACCATGGCGCCGACAAATCCCAGCAGCGACACCTTTTGCAAAGCAGACCACTCTTCCATCGTTTAATCTCAGTCAGTAATTTGATTCAGCATTAATCACGTGCGTCCGGACTATACCTAATTAAGTAAAGCATTGAGAACCGATGGCTTTTTTACGAGACGAAAAACAACCCAAGGCTCTGAAAGCTTCATCTTCCTTTCCATTGTGGCTTCCGTTTTTCGGCGAACGCTCGAGCCCCTTCCAGCTGATCCTCGCTCGAATAAAGTTTGTCGACCGTGGGAAACTTTCGTTTTGTGATGCCGTCCAACGCATCCTGAAAACGCATATTTTCGGCGGCTCGAGCGACCTCTTTTATCGCTGAAAAAACAAGGGGCGGACCGTCCGCCAGCACGGCTGCAAGCTCATGACATCGATTCATCAGTTGCTCCGCTGGGCAGACCTCATTGACCAAGCCCCAGTGATGCGCCTCAGCGGCATCCATCCATCGGCCGGTAAACAGCATCTCCATAGCAATGTGGTACGGAATGCGCTTGGGTAACTTGAGCGTCGCCGCATCAGCAATCGTGCCCGAATTGATCTCAGGCAGCGCAAAGGTTGCATGCTCGGCCGCAATAATCAAATCAGCCGACAGCGCCCATTCCAACCCACCGCCACAACAGATGCCGTTTACGGCAGCAATGATTGGTTTGTTGAGATCGGGCAGCTCCTGCAAGCCACCAAATCCGCCTACGCCGTAGTCGCTGTCGACAGCCTCACCATCTGCTGCCGCCTTCAGATCCCAGCCCGGACAGAAAAACTTCTCGCCCGCGCCGGTAATGATCGCCACCCGAAGGGTTGGATCATCGCGAAACTGAGCAAAGAGCTCTCCCATGGCCCGACTGGTGGCCACATCAATCGCATTCGCCTTGGGTCGGTCGAGCGTGACTTGCAGGACCGCCCCTTTTCGCTCGCTCAGCAGATTTTCATTCTTCATATACTAGGGTCTCATTTAGGCCGGTTCGCGACTGGATTGATTCATGCTTATTTCATCCATTCGGATCCGTTGAAACAAGCGATAGGATCCACCCACTTCACACAAGTCGAACGCTTCTCGAACCGGTCGCTGGCGAACTTGCGCTTCGGTGTAATGGTTGTAGGCATGGGTCATCATGACCTCGACAAATTGATCAAAGTCATCGAAACCGTCTTCACTCAGATAATAACGCCTTCGCCTCAGATAGCCGCCTGTTTCCACCATGATATCCACGGCGCGCGCTGCCATGGCCTGCGCCTCAGTTTCATCGTGAAAGGACCGACAGACGACTTGCCAGCTTCCGATAGGCTCCGGCTCAATCACAAGAAGTCTTCCTTTGGTGCTCAGGACGCGCTTTGCCTCTGCGAGGGCTTGCGGTATCGACTCTTGCGGAACGTGGTGCAGCGACCAATGAAAAAGCGCGATATCAACCACGTGGCTGGCTAGCGGTATGGCCTCTGCACTTGCCTGCAGGCGCCTTATGCCCGGACCGCTTCCCCTGAGCGGGTCTAGTCCTATCGCTCGGTAGCCAAAACGCGAAAGACGATCAGTCATCTCGCCCTCACCGCAACCGATATCGAGGACCGCCCCCTTCTCGCTTCCAAGGAATTCAATCAATGCATCGAATGGCTTGACCACGCATGCTTGATCAGGGTCCAGACTAAGCAACGGCATGGGCTACACGGGTGTCGCCTGTTGAATGACCGCGTCCGCGGCACAGACTCCTTTCCCTGTCGGACAGATAAGAAGCGGATTGATTTCCAGCTCGATCAGCGTATCACTATGAGCGTACGCGAAATCCGAGAGGCTTTTCAGGGCGCTGAGCAGCGCTTGGCGGTCGCCCACCGGCAGTCCTCGGTACCCCGACATCATTGAGCTGATTTTTAGAGAATCAATAGCGCGCTCCAGGTGATGTGTCTCAGCCGGGAGCAAAACGACCGCCCGATCACTGAGCAACTCAGCAAAGACACCTCCTGCGCCAATCAGCATCCACGGGCCAATAGCCGGATCATGATTAATCCCAACGATCCACTCACCAACCGCATCCGTGACCATTTCTTCCACCAAAACCGTATCAAAACGGTCGAACAGTGGCTCGGCAACGCGAAGCAAAGTGGCCATATCTTCGATATTAAGATGGACCGCTCCCTGTTCACTTTTATGCAGGAGATCAGGATCGCAGCCCTTCAAGGCAAGAGGGAAGTTCAAGCGCTTCGCTTTTTCTTCAAGCGACACCAGATCCGTCGCCTTAGCGCCTGATGGCACCGCGATACCCGCCGCCCGTAACACCTGCTTCGCGTCATACTCATCCAGGCGCCTTGCGTGTTTCGAACGCAGGAATGAAAGCGGGCCTGGCAAGCCGGCATTGTTTTTCACTTCAAGCGCTCCTGGACCCACGCTTGCTGCCGCCTCCGCCGCATCAATCGCCTGCCGCAGTCCACACAGCGGTACGATGCCTGCGGATATAAGTTCTTTTGCGATGCCCTCGGGAAGACTCTCTGGAAGACTAGCCAGCACGGCAGTCGGCGCGCTGGTCTCTTGAGCTGCCCGCTTGATAGCTCGCACCGCAGGCTCCCAGGTTTCAATCGTGCACCGATCCAATCTTGGGAAGTCCAGAACCAGAATCGACAGATCAAACCCACACCGGAGCATGGCCCGATACGTTCCAAATAATTCTTCCTCTTTATTCCAGGCGAACGTGTGATAGTCCAGAGGGTTTGACACACTAACCAGCTCGTGAACCGTCTGCGAGACGGCCTTAAACTGTTCATCGCTGAGGTCAGGAAAAACGATGCGCCGCCCCACCGCCGTATCCGCCATCAGCGAGGCCT
>Ga0255760_10001691_pt1 | contig 20943 bp, 33 predicted proteins | sample 071ome_25_FD_179960 | JGI IMG/M metagenome (GOLD analysis project Ga0255760, IMG submission 179960) | Coastal salt marsh microbial communities from the Groves Creek Marsh, Skidaway Island, Georgia - 071410BT metaG (version 2) | ecosystem: Environmental > Aquatic > Marine > Intertidal zone >... | reverse complement strand
CCAATTTGCTTTTCCTGCACGGTGTTGTTTAGTGATGTGTCCAATGAGTAGTGTGTGTCATATACCATTGACGCACCTGCCCAATTAATGTTTAGTGAATTCTCTGGTAAGTCTGTTTCGATACCAACCTGTAACTCGGCACGTGAATCCCAACCTGAGTCATAAGTCTTGTCATCGTAGTATCCTTCTACTTCACCGTTTACAAAGAAGCCAGTAGGCAAGTTAGGAATGTTCTTCTCCAACTTCGCAACTCTGTCTTCCAGTGTTTCTGCTTTAGCAGGGGCAGTAAATAGGACTGCTGCAAACGCAATCAATACTAAACCCAAAATGCCTAAAGCAATTTTGTTATGATTTATTTTCATTATTATTATGTTTCCTTTTCTTTATTCGAATAAAAAAGGCATGCCTCGCGACATTGCCTTCCTTAATAGTTATGCACCCAATGAGTGCAGTTTTTGCAAAAGTGAATAAAAAAGGCACCCGAAGGTGCCTTTTTGGTGGATTTTATTCCCTTAGGCTGCGGCCATCATCCTGGACGTTAGATATTCCATAACGTTTTCGGGTGAAGTCTCACCGTATGGATCCGGATTGCCATTTGATGCCTCGGGCTCCACGAACGCCTTCTCAACAACGCCATCGTTGATGACAACGGCAAAACGCCTTGAACGCTTGCCAAAACCAACAGCACTCATGTCAACCAGCATGCCCAATGCATCTGCTAATTCGCCATTGCCGTCCGGAATGACCTTGACGTTCTTGATACCTAAATGCTTTGCCCAAGCATTCATTACGAAACTATCATTAACACTTGACACATAGATTTCGTCAATATCGTTGTCCTTGATAGTTTCATAATTTTCCTCGAAGCCCGGAAGTTGGTAAGTTGAACAGGTTGGTGTGAATGCGCCCGGCAGCGAGAATACGATCACTCTCTTACCGCCAAACAATTCGTCCGTGGTCTTGCCCACGAACTCGCCACCAATTGGACAACCGCCCTCTTCTGGTTCCTCGTCTCCTACCCTACATTGGAAGGTGATGGTAGGGATCACCTTTTTCTCTTCAATCATAATAGTTCCTTGAAAGTATGCTAAAAATATATTTTAGACTTACACATTATACTTTATGCTAATGCGCTTGTCAATCATTCATTTGTGGAAAGTGCAACTTTTCTGTTGCCAGGTAAGTTGCCAACCCCGTAGCCTAACTAATTAGGCTGCAAGAGCAAAGTTTGAGTTTGCGTCTATAGTTTTGCTTGATTTACGGTCATCGCCTACCGGTAATCTCGTTCACCCTTAACAAGCCAGTCGATCCTACATCACCCCCTCAAAGCACACTCTGTGAATGTGTTTTAAGTGATTGGTGGAGGTGCCGGGAATCGCACCCGGGTCCTGCTCTTGTGACATACGATGCTGTCAACAATTACACTATATTTATAACACGCTTATTTTGGATTGTCAACCTAAAAATGGTAGCAGTGCCCGGATTCGAACCAGGATCAGCCGATTATCTGTCGTACGCCTTATAAGGACGCTGTTTTACCGTTAAACTACACTGCCTAAGTCTGGAGCGGCGAAGGAGAATCGAACTCCTATCCTCTGGTTGGAAGCCAGACATAATAGCCATTATACTACCGCCGCATTTTAAATGGTGGGCCCTGAGAGATTTGAACTCTCGACCAATGGATTATGAGTCCACTGCTCTTACCGCTGAGCTAAAGGCCCGCGTTCTCTAATGTATGGTGTCTATTCCTGGTACTGGGTTTGGATATTCTGCTATGGAAAGTATGTCTGTTATCTTGATCTCTGGATGCTGTTCCTCAAGGGTGAGGCATGCGTCCTTGAAACCCATTGCGATGACTTCATAGATGTCATGATTGGTCAGTTCAAAATGATACAGTGTTGGCATTGTCATCTTCCTTTTGCTTAGTGTCTTATTAATATAGCAGAGGTTGTATTCCGTGTCAACTTATTTCTGCATCCAAGGATACCAAAATGCAGTTACAAGACCGATCGTTCCATGGACCATTTTCCACGAGCATTCAATCCATTCGCATTCGTATGTGTATTCCTGGAAATTGCCGGCATTGACCGGTGTGCTGTTTAATATGTATGTGTCTGTCATAGTGTGCTATTTATATCACAGCCCCAGCATAAACTGGGGTGTGAATTCATCCAATCTCTATTGAGGTTGTATGTGTGATGCCTGCAAGCCTTTTGGTCCTTCTTCAACTTCATAACTTACAGATTGGCCTTCTCTTAGAGATTTGAATCCACTGTTCTGAATTTGTGAGTAGTGTGCAAAAACGTCATTGCTACCGTCATCTGGAGTGATGAAACCAAAACCCTTGGTGTCATTAAACCATTTTACTTTTCCTGTTATCATATTATATATTTCCTTGTTATTTTATTTTTGCTGTGTGTGTGATTATTATGCCGCCACGTCTATTTCACCTGGGGCTAATTCTTTCTGTTTCATTTTATCTGCATCTGGACGCAATGGTTCCAACCATGAGTCTGCAATGTATGCCTTCTCGGTATCACCAAACATGTTGCTTAATCCTTGTCCGCTGATCCACCAATAGTGATCAGTCACTGGACACATGCAGGCAACGCCACGGAAATCAAATCGTTCTCCCTGGCTATACTTGCCTATGTATTTTTCGACCAAGACAATCTTGCCAATGTTCTCCTGTCTAACGGAAAATATAATCTTTGCAAGATCGCCTTGTTCGCACTTCATGTTATTTTAACCACGCAATCTTTTCGCCAGCCTTGACCCTGCGATTGTATTCTTCAACCGAGCCCGGATATCTCCATGCCCATATTGCAACACCTAACATAAATGCTCCGCTCCACAGAACTGCTTTTATGTTACCAGTCGCATAGAATGTGAATGCAAGGGTTGATGCCATCACGATTATCATTGCGTATTTTCCTCTTGTTGGAAATACTCGTTTCTTATTCCAATTGGTTAAGAACTTACCAAACCATGGATGGTTGTATAACCACTTTTCCATCTTAGGTGAGCTCTTTGCGAACGCCCATGCCGCTATAACCAAAAAGATTGAAAATGGAATACCCGGAGTAATGATACCGATGTATGCCATGCCCACACAGAAAAAGCCAATTCCCATGTAGATGTATCTCTTAATTTGGTTCATTATGAATCCTTTCGTTATTACAGTATTAGTTATCCGGAAAGGAGTGGGTGCAAAAAATTATCTCAGTTCTGCCCAACTCTGCAGGCCAGCATTAAGAATATTATTTGCCCTGTACGTTGAACCCGCAGGAACGATTGCGCTCATTGTTGCTCTCATGGCTGCTGAAGCCACGGATACAACACCCTGATGACCAAGTTGCACACCATCAACCAATAATTCCCATTCACAATGGTTTGGTTGTCCAGCGCAGTATATCGAAATCATGATTGGTCTGCCAGTGGTATTTGTGTAGGTTGTGTTCAGTGCCCTTGAAGCCGTAACGTCCTGCCAGGTTTGGCCCTCACCGATTGGAGTGGATGCCGCTGAAGGTTTATTATCAAGATCATTATAATCGTTTGAAGTTGCCACTGCTGCCAGTGTAGGAGTGTTATCAAGATCAGTATAATCGTTGGATGTTGCTACTGTTGCCAATGTGGGCTTGTTTGAAAAGTTTGTGTAGTCAAGATAGTATGTGCCGTCAAACCCGTCAAGCAGGTCAGCATTGGAAGCGGATACCGCTGCACCCGACTCTGGCTGTGATGTCCATCTTGCACCATCCCATTTTAGCACGTGTCCAATCGTAGCAGATGCATATCCTACATCGGTCAATGAAGTGATGCTTGTGTTATTAAGATTAATTGTTCCGCTGTATGCTTCGACCAATACGGTTGAATCATCAGCAATCACGTTTCCTTGATGTGTTCCTGTTGTACTTCCTGTTAGGTTACCAAAGAATCCATTTGCTGCATATACCTTATTCTCAACACCATCCACTATCTTGGTAGAGTCATCACCAAACACGCTGCCCGTGATGTCCGTGGCAGGTGCGGCTGCGCCCTGTTGTTCGACCGCTACAATCTCACCCTTGTTGTTTATGGTAATCTTGGGATTGGTATATTCTCCCTCGTAGGAGACATCCATCCTGTCATGCTTGGTCCTATCAAGGAAGTCAAAGTTTTCATCCATCTCACTGTAGGTGAGTGATGTTCCCTTGGTGCTTCTAAGAGTGATTGCCATTACGTTGTTTCTCCCGAGTCGCTGTAGTAGGTTCCAACATAACTGGCATACTGATTGCCCTGGATGCCTGGATTGTTTTCAATGTATCCGGAATTGATGTATCCGAATAGATCCTTTTCTTCCTGGGTTAGTTGTTCCGTGAATACGTAAAGTTGTGAGCGTAATTCTTCTTGTCTTGTGGGATCAGTTTCGTTCTTTAACTGTTCTGCTATAGCAAGGTAATTTGGTTTTGCCATATCGTCCTACCCATTGATGAAAACATTTGATGAACCTGTTGCGGCAGCATTGGGAACCCAACTGCCGTGTCCGGCAGTGGCATCACCTACCCTATGTATGGCAATGTTATTTGCGAATACGTTTGACGATCCAACGGCAGCAGGATCTCCACAGTAGGTTACGTCACCTATCCTTACCACGTTCTCGTTATTGATTAGAACGTTTGAGCTACCTGTTGCGTATGCCGTTTGGTGGAAGGGACTTGGTGTTGGACTGGCATGTCCAACATGTACGCAGATGTTAGTCACTACCGCCGCAGGCATTAGGTTACTAATCCTGTTGTGCTTTGGATGTACTGCTTGGCCATTGTTTCCATGGTCTTTGTAATGGTAATTACATTCTTTTCATTAAACTTTAACTGTGCCTTTTCAGGATCAACCGTAAACATATAAGGAGCAAGTCCCATACCTTTGGGTGTTTGTGCTAACATGAGAGGTTTTGAAATAGTAAATCCGTCTGATGTTTCTTCTACCAATTTGCCAACAATTTCCTCGCCGCTTGATAGTTTGATTGAAACTATATCATTTTCTTTGTATGGTGTTTCGATTAACATTATAGTGTGTGTCCTGTTCCGTTGTAGCCTGTGTCATCTACGTATTTTGTAAAAGCATCATAGCCGCCGATTTTCTTTCCGTTAATTACAATCTGTGGTACAGTTCTGGCATTGGGGAACTGTTCCATTAGTTCTTCTCTTGTGTAATCTGTTCCAAGAGATTTGTATGTGTAATTAAACCCTCGAGTCTCGCAAAAATTCTTTGCCTTATCGCAGAATGGGCACATTGGTTTTCCGTAAATTTCAATCATTTTTGTTCTTCCATTTGTTATGTTCTTTTAACCAGTCCGTATCTGATAACACATATTTGTGTTCTCCGGATACGATCATTCTAAATTTTTTTAGTAATTCAATCTTCCAATCAACAAGTTTTAAAAGATAGTATCTTATTTTATCAATCATTTATTATCCCGAGTAAACTAATGAACCCTTCTTGTCGATTACTCTAACCATGATAACACCAGCACGTTTTTTCTGTAAGGAAGCAGAAATAGCCTGCGCCTCTGATCCATAAGTTCCAAAAGTAGTCCAACTTTCGTATGGCGAATTCTTTTTAAATTGTGCTTTGTACATGCTATTACTTATCTACCCTTTAAAGAGTAAATCCCTTAAATGTATCTTCTTCAACATCCTGCTTGACACCGCCAACAATGTAGGATTCTACCTCGGTTTCCTGTGGTGCAACCTGCAGGCCTGCTGAACTTAGCCAGTGCTGTGTCCATGGCAGCGGATTGGTGTTTAGTGGGCGATCATAGATAGTTTTTAATCCAAGTGCCTTCAATCTTTTATTAGCAATCCATTCAACATATGCATGAAGCAAGTTTGCATTTAGTCCAACGATAGATCCTTTTGTGAAGAGATAATCTGCCCAACGCTTTTCTTCATCAACGCACTTGCGCCACATTTCGTATACTTCTTCCTCACACTCTTTTGCAATCTTAACAAAGTCTGGATCATCGTTTCCTTTTGCCCAATGCTTGAGAATGTGTGTTGAAAGGTTAAGGTGTGTTGCTTCGTCACGTGCAATCAACGAAATGATCTTTGCAGAACCTTCCATAAGTTTTAATTCACCAAATGCAAAGGTACAAGCGAACGAAACATAGAAGCGTAATCCTTCCAGGATGTTTACGGTCATCATGGCCTTGTATAAAGCCTTCTTAACTTCATACATATTGCCCTTGCCCTTATTAAAGTATTCGTTGGCAAGGTTGTAGAAGTTATCGTATTCTCTTGTTACTGATTCTGCTCGGGCAATAATTTCCTTATCATCAAGGATGGTATCAAATACTTCACTTGGATCAGGATAAACATTCTTTACAATGTGTGTATATGAACGACTGTGAATAGTTTCCTGAAAGTCCCAACACACGATACAACTTTCTAATTCAGGATTTGAACAGTAAGGCAAGAATGCCAAGCAAGGTCCGCGACCCTGTACGCTATCCAATAGTGTTTGGTATTTTAAGTTTGAAGTGAAGATGTGTTTTTGTTCTTCACGGAATTCTTGGTAGTCTGCTCTATCCTTTTGAAGAGAAACTTCTTCTGGTCTCCAGAAGTAACCAAGCATGGTTTGGTTTAGTTTGTCATACTCCGGGTAACGGAACACATCATATCTCTGTGTGTTTTGATCCTCTCCGAAGAACATATACTGCTTGGTGAAGTCCACCTTGTTCTTGTTGAATACTGTTTTAGCCAATGTCTGTCTCTCTCTCTTTCTCGTCATATACTCGTTAAATGTTACAAGCCTCGCACTCTTCTCCATCCAATTCTTCAGATGGAACAGTCTCAACACCATTGCTGTGACCATTTACGTGACCATTTACGTGACCATTCATAGTACCGTTCATTGTAGCACCATTTACTTCTGTGTCAACTACCGTTTCCTCCAAACCTGCTGGTTGAACCGTATCTTCCTCGCCCTTGAAGTCATAAGTGTTTTGGTAATAACTTGTCTTCCAACCCATTTTATATGTGGTTAGCATATCCTTCATCATTACGCTCATAGGTACTTCATTGTTTTCATAGTGTAAAGGATTATAACTCCAGTTACCCGAAATTGCCTGATCAAAGAATTTCTGCATTGCAGCAACAATGTTGATATATCCTTCATTGTTTGGCATATCCCAAAGTAACGTATAAAAATTCTTTAGTTGGTTATACTGCGGAACAACCTGTTTAAGAGGTCCTTTCTTGGACTTCTTAATGGACAGGAATGCTCTTGGAGGTTCGATGCCGTTCGTTGCATTTGACACAACGGAACTGCTCTCCGATGGCATTTGTGCGGACAGAGTCGAGTGCCGTAGCCCGTGTTCCTTGATATCCTTGCGTAGATCATCCCAATCATATTTCAATCTTGCCTTGATTACTTCATCAACATCTTTCTTGTATGTGTCAATTGGCAGGATGCCATCCGCATACTTGGTTCTGTTGTAGTACTCGCAGGCTCCTCTTTCTTTTGCTAAATCATTTGAAGCACATAACAAATAGTATTGGAATGCTTCAGTTAACTCGTGGACCAGTTTCCACGCTTTCTTGTCTGAATATTTAACCTTGTTCTTGGCAAGATAATGTGCAAGGCCGATATACCCAATACCTAAAGATCTTCTTGCCTTGGTGCTGATTTCAGCAGCCTTGACTGGATAACCTTGATAGTCGATAATTTCTTCTAATGCTCTTACAGCAAGGTCACATAAGTTTTCTAATTCTTCAAGATGGTTGATCATTCCCACGTTAATGGCAGAAAGAATACAAAGAGCAATCTCACCATTTTCGTCATCGATATGTTGAATAGGTTTTGTAGGAAGTGTAATTTCCTGACAAAGGTTGCTCATATAAATAGGATCTTTGAATGAACTGTGGCTATTTGCATGATCGATATTCATTATATAAATTCTACCAGTTTCGGCACGTTCCTTTAGAAGATCTCCAAATAAATCTCTTGCCTTAATCTTTTTCTTTTTAATCGAAGTCTTTCTTTCCGCCGCTTCGTATGCTTCTCTAAACTTTGCATTGTTGCCAGAATAAAAAGCATCGTATACTTCTGGGACTTCGTGAGGCGAGAAAAGAGTTATGTCTTGACCAGACAATAACCTTTCATAAAATAATTTGTTAATCTGAATTGAGTAATCTAACTTTCTTACTCTGTTGTCTTCGGTTCCTTTGTTGTTCTTAAGAACGAGGATGTCCTCAATCTCATAATGCCAAATAGGGAAGTGGGTAGTAGCACTACCTCCGCGCACACCATTCTGTGTGCAACTTCTTACTGTTGCTTCGTAAACTTTTAGGAAAGGAACTACTCCCGTATGTGCAACTTCTCCGCCACGTATCTTCGAGTTGATTGCTCTGATTCTTCCTGAGTTGATTCCGATGCCTGCCCTCTGAGCAATGTAATAACCGATCGCACTGTTGCTGCTAAAAATAGAAGGAAGAGTATCGTCAACATCAACAAGAACACAAGAGGCAAACTGACGAATAGGAGTACGCACTCCAGCCATGACAGGGGTTGGGATGTTGATCTTAAAAAGTGAGGTCGCGTCATAATATTTCTTCACGTAGTTTAAACGTGTCTCCTTTGGGTAGTTAGCAAATAGTGTTGCCGCTATCATCATGTACATAAATTGTGGTGTTTCAAAAATATCACCATTTGATCTATCCTGACAGAGATATTTGTCAACAACTTGACGCAGTCCGGCATAGGTAAATTCTTCATTACGCTCATGCTTGATCCACGTATTCATTTTCTTTAATTCTGTTTGAGTATAGTGTTCCTTGATGGCAGGATCATACACGCCTCGTTCAATGTTTTTATTGATAACTTGCATTAGACTTAGGTGTTCATAACGACCATAAACTTTTTTGTGCAGGCTGTATAATAAAAGCCTTGCCGCAGCATATTGATAGTTAGGTGCTTCTAATGAAATAAGATCATTAGCACTTCTAATCAATATGTTCTGAATTTCGTCTGTTGTCATGCCGTCATAAAATTGTAAATCGGCATTCATTTCGATCTGTGATGAACTAACTCCTGTAAGCCCCTTACAGGCTTCTTCTACTACGAAGTGCATCTTATCTAAATCTAATTTTTCCTTGGAGCCGGAACGCTTTGTGATGTATATCTCTTTTGTCATTTTCTGCCTTCTTTTTGTTTTCTAACTCATCAATATTTAGCGAAGATACGATGGACATCGAATCAAGGCTGGTTAAGGTTTTTTACAACCTTTCCGTGTTATTAAACTATCATATTATGATAACAAATTTACGGTAAAAAATCAACAATAAATCTTTTCAATTTATTGCTTATACCGTATGTATCATTTCAAAATTAGAAATAAAGTATCTTATATTACACACCGTATGACACATCAAAAGATAATGTGCCTGTTTGGCCTGTTGCCAAAGGATTCTTGTAATACAACACTATGGTTTCAATACCACTATCGGAGTCATTGTCTTTCAGTTGTGCATCAAATTCAAAGTTTGTCATTATGACTCCTCCTGGTGACGAGGCTGATAAGTCTGAATATTGATAATTATCCGATACTGAAATTTTAGATAGATCGTCTCCGACTGACATGATTAAATTTCCATGCCTAACGTAACTACCTAATCTTAAAATGTAGTTAACAGTCATAAAATTGTTTAATGCTGAAAAGGTCGCTACTGGTCTGAAACTGTCTGAAAGATAAATGTCTGAATAATTTCTATTGATTAGTGTTGTTAGATCACTACCGTAAACTTCGGAAACATTATCAACGGTATCGGCAGTTACAACACCAGCCTCCTGTTGTCTATTGCTCGTACAATTTAAAACGAGATTATCTATATTTTGATTGAAGTATACTATTGGAGTTAAAGGACTGTCTGCAGAGTTTGTTCCGTTACCACAGTTCTTGAAGTCACATCTTTGTATTTTAGTTCCTTTACCATTGGTTGCTCTAAATGCCTGTGTTGCAATTTCTTCAAACGTGTTATCAAAGATTCTCCAGTAGTTTCCTTGATCAATAATTCCATTAATGTAAATTGCTGTGTCAAGAACTGAAAAATGTGAATTTTTAATTATTACTGTGGTATCAGCAGTAATTGTTTGTGTACAACTTATGCCCACACTGTTATTTTCAAATATACAACCATCAAAGGTAACATTCGTTACTTTGAATCCAGCGTTACTGTTATTCCAAGAAACTGCCGCGGGCTCCGAACTTAAACTTGACACTCCGTTACCTAATGCATATTCTCCCTTGAACTTGACGTTCTTGAATAGAGAATCTGCAAGTCCTGAGATTCTTGTTTGTCCTGATGATCTCTTAATTGTTAAATTTGACATTTCAACATTGTGTGGTCTATCAGAACTTGAAAAGATAGCAAGTGCAGAACCATTGGCAGTGATGAACCTTATATTGTTCGTATCAAAATTAAGAACAGCACCAGTCTGTGTTTCACCTCTAATTATTGCATTGCTTGGAATGTCTAAGTCACTCGCAAAGAGATATTCTCCATTTGGTACTTTTAATATTTTCTTAAAGTTAGGATCAACATTTCTAAATAATTCTGTAAAGGCATTCTCAAACGCAGTAACATTATCAGTGGATCCGTCAGCGACCGCTCCGAAGTCAGCGACCGAAACTTCTATTTCATCAATCTTTCCGAGTAATGCTCTGGAAGTGCTAAGAGTAATTGATGGATCGTCTGATGCAAATCTATAACTTGAAGCCAGTTCAAGAATGTTATCATGTTCAGTTAAAATCTTGGTGTTTCCAACATAAGGTGCACCTTCCTGCACTGAACCGTTACCAATGAAAAGTTCCTGTGAATCCACAGCCCATGCTAATTCTGCTGAACTTAATTGAGGAACTCCACTACCAGCGTTTTTCTGTCCTCTTCTTATTTGAATTTTACTTATTTGTACGACAGCCACATTCTACTCCTAACTTATACTTATATTTATCAAAGCAGGGTGTTTGGTGTCTATATGGAATTGTAGTATTCTTCTACTTTATCCAGCCACATATCGCGATATTTAGGAAAATCCTGTTCTGTTACCTCAAACTGCTGATACTGTAGATCCCTGCTACACATGAATACAACGCCGGTCTTGATATCCGTGCCATATACTTCATTATGAGCCATTGCGTATGCTACCAACTGTAACTTATAGTCCTCAACCCATTCTTCCTTCTTGGGCTTGTTGGTCTGCTTGTGATCCATGATCGCAGGCTTGCCGTTAAACACACCACACAGATCCGTTGTGCCTGAATACAATCCTGGAAAGTATAATGACTGTTCCATGGCCCACACTTCATTCACATTCTTCAAACCGTTTTGGATAATAACTTCTGCCATCTTGTTTGCTTGAACATGCACAACATTATTACCTGGCTGTCTTTCCATACCACAGAGATATCTCTCTAAATTGGCATGCATGGCAGTTCCTATGCCTGCGGCTTCTGTGGTAATTCGTCTTGCGTTTTCCTCACCAACACGCTTCTTCCATTCATTAAGATGCGTCATGTCCTTGGTGCTACTAAGGATTGTGGTAACGCTTGGAAGTTTTTCACCATCAGGTGTAAGATACACACGCTTTCGTGTGACAGAATCGTTTATCTGCTTTAATTCGTTATACTTAAATCGTTCAACGAATGGCGGTGGGGTCATAAGTGTTTCATCAGTCATACAGTATATATTACTATCTTGTTAGACTTTTGTCAAGAGTGATTTTTATTGTTTGGCAAGTTGTTTTGGAGCGGCTGATGAAGCAATCTTATCAACAGCATCTTGGCTGCTTTGTTTTCCTTTTGGTGCTTCTTTGTCTGCATCAGGTGCACCAGGAACATCAAGTTCAATGCCGTCAGCATTGAAGTTTTTGACAATATTTTGAACTGCTGGTACTGAATCGTAAATAGATTTAAAAGTTTCGTAATCAGCAGCAAGTGATACTCCTGATCCTTTCATTATTTTTTGTAAGCCGTTCCAGTTAAATTTTGCAGGAACTTTTTTTGAAGCGGCTCTACCACGCAGATTCTTTAACACGATAATTAACCTTTCGGCAACGTCATCCTGTGTGTACTCATCTTCAAAAAATATTTCACTAATTCTCATATCAATTACTTTATGCTGGTTAACTGTTTTTGCAATTCTCTAATTTCTTCTTGTTTCATTCTAATTGCATCCTGAATCTGTTTCTTTTGATCATTAACTGCTTGTTGTCTTTGCGCATTTGCTGCCGGATCGCCACTTGCTAATTTTCCTACTGCTGCCGCCGCTGTGCCGCCTGCCGCACTTCCGAGTGTGCTGCCTATTGCTTTACCAATTGCACCTGCGCCCGCTCTTGCCGCAAGACCCTGCCCTATGGCGCCACCTGCAAGAGCACCAAGTGCAGGTAATAGTTCATCAATCTTTTGATCTGCACTTCTTGGATACTTTTTATCAATATAATCTTCAAACGCTTCAAGATCGGTCTGTTCCTTTGTATTAATTCCTGAAAGCCTAACCTCTGCTCTCTTAACTATTGCATCAAATGCCTTGGAATCGCTTGGATCCTTTTTGATTTCATTCTTGACAACTTCCCACCAATCCTTTGTGCTTCTTCCGTGGGCTCCTAATGACTTCGCAAATTTATCCGTTGCCTTATCAAGAGCTATTGCTCCTTGCTTGCCAACCTGTCCCAATGCCTTTCCCATATCTCTCAATGAAGTTTGCTGTCTTAGTCCTGACTTAGGTGCGGGAAATGTTCCTCCCTTCTCTGGTTTAAATTGCATGTGAGAAGAACTTTTGTTTGAAGGATCAGTATCAAGAGTGGTTCCTTGCATTGTCTTTCCACCCTTTGTGGTATAGGTGGCTGTCTGTCCTTTGGCTGCTGGAACGTTTATTGGTGCATCCAGAACCTTTCCTGCCTTATCCTTAACCGTGTTGATTGCCTTAGAAAAGAAACCTGCTTCTTGTAAGGCCTCTTCAACTACAGGATCTTTTGACAGATTCTCGAGGCGCATGTGTTACCCCGCAAGTGTTTTTAATAGGCGTGCTTGATAATCAATTGATTCACGTTTTTCACGACCAGCAGTTTCGATTCCACCGGCTGCTGGTTCTGCTGTTGCAAAATCATCGCCTTCTGGCTCTGAATCCATTTCAGTATCAGCAGGTGCTTCCATGTCATCACCTTCTGGTTCTGCACCAAGCATGTTTGTTGGCGCTTGCTCACCAGCAAGTACTCCTACTGCGTTTGATAATGTCTCACGTGTTTGTTTTAAATTTTCTAATGCTGATTGAATTGAAGGAGCAGATGATTCAATAAACTGTTTTGATTCTGCCTGCCCAATTTCATCTCTGATAGAATCACCTAACTGAAGAAGTGTTTCATTTTCCATGCTGGAAAGTTCTTCAATGAATCGACCAATTCTATCAACCATAGTCTTTGCTGTGACGATAGCACTCGCCTGTTGCACTTCACCTTCTGTAACTTTAGTTTCCATTTCTTCTCCGGAGGTTGATTCTTGTTGAGTTGTTTCTTCTGGGGATTCAGCAATTTCAAGACCGTTAATTGCTGCTTCTTCTCTTTCTGAAATTTCTTTGTTGATAGCATCAAGCATCCACTGCGCCTGATGATATGCATCATTTTCAAGATTCTCATTAAACGATGAACTGTTTCGTACTTGGCTAATTTGTGTTCTTAACTTGTTTCTCGCATCTTCGAGTTTAGTAATATCAAAATTAGCAAGATCAATTTTCTTACCGAATGCTTTTTGAAGCGATTCGTTAATCTTATCTGCTTTTACTTTAAATAGGTCTTGTGTTTTCATGTCCTTCTTCCCAGATTGTGTAATATATTTATTCAAAACCTTGCCAAATCCTCTGCTTTCTCCTTGGCAATAATAGCCCTTTCTTTGGCTATTTCATAGCGTGTCCACAATATTTCGGCACGCATGTGGTTTTCTGAATTGTTTGCTTTATGGTAATTATCAAGAAAAATCTTGCTATCTATAAAGTTTCGACTGTATTCCAAGTCTATTTGGTATAGATTTTCGCATAATTTTTTGTTTTTGTCCCATGCTACCAAGTTGGCTATTCTTATGGCCACTGCGTTGAGACTGATTTCCTTGTATAGTATTTTGCCATTCTTTATTATGTTCTTGAGTGGGCCGTCGCTTTGGATCAGCACGTCACCCACAAGGATTCCTTCTTGGGTCTTTACGGGCAGGATGGTGCCCTGATCCAAGAATTTCTTGTAGGTTGATTTAACTAACTGTTCAAAACGTTTCGAAACGTCACTCATAAAAAAAGGCCCCTTAGGCCTATATTTAAACAATTAATAATTTGAATGCTTACATCTTGAGCAGGATGGTAACGATGACTGACGCTACTGCTGCAATTACTGTGCCTGCTGTTCCAACCAGTACCTTGGTCATTGACTTCTGTCCATGCACTATGTCTTCGTGAATGTGTTCAACTTTCTCTTCCAGTTTGGTCATGCGTTTATCCAACTGCTCATAGCGAAGAGCGCACAGATCAACGTGTGCTTCCAAACTTTCTTTTTCTAAATTGGTTACTGGGCTTTGCGCCATCTAATATTCTCCAAAAACTCCCCTACTCCAGGGGCAATTAGTAAACTCTGAGTTGGCCTAATGCGTTTTTATAGATAGCCTGTGTTATTGCCTTATACGTTTATTTATCATCTTTTGGTGAAAATAGTTTCCGTATAAGTGCCTTTATTCCTGATAGTTCTTCCTTTACTTCCGTCATCTTATCCGCTGCCTTTTCAACCCTAATAAACATATCCTTAATAACGAACATAACCCAAAACCACCACACGGCACACACACCACTCATTATAGCAACACCCACATAAACTATGTTATGGGCGTCAGTGTGTAGTCCATACAGTGATAATAGAAAGCCGAACAGCATAAAAAATATCGTGCTGTACATTATTCCGTTGTAATGTAATTTGTTCATGCTAATATTTATGGTATATTAGGAAACTATAAAACAGCAGTATTAAACCAAATATTTGTTTTATCGCCGTGGGTTTGAAAAATTGCGGGATCAAGAGGATCAGAATTTGTTAGATTTCTAATTACGGGTATGCCGTGCAGATCGTTTAGTAGAAGTCCCACAGGATCATTTTCATGCAGGAACACGTCAGGCCTTTCAGTTAGGAATTCCCATTCCCAGTAAACTGCATCGTCATTCTTTATTCTTATTGGATCATTATCCCAATCTATGTTTGAACGCATTCCTATGCCTTGAACCAATGTATTAAAATTGGATTGCTGGGCATGCCTAACCTGATCAGGATCATCCCGGTCAGGATTGGTTCTGGTAATGTCGACAGTTGTCTTGATTTTATATCTTGGCATCGACTCTATTTACCAGTCATAAAAAAAGGGCGGAAATTTCTCTCCGCCCTTTCCAAAGTTATTAAAACTTTTATTAGCCGCTGATTCCTGGGAAGTCAGCAACAGAAGTCACTGTAGTTGCAGTGTAGTAGTCACCCTTAGTAGTTTGTAGAGTGCCTGTTCCTTGTAGTGCAAGATACATAGTTCCTGAAGCAACTGATCCAGCAACACCAACTACTGTAAATGCATCAGTTGAAGTTGGTGAACCATTAGTTTCGCCGTAAGCGATACCTTGGATAACACCGTCAAGCTCTGCTTGAGTTACGTTAGTGTCGTCAGTTCCTGTAACGGATACGATAAGCGTTCTGCCTGCAATACCATTACCGTTAGTTTTTGCTGATTTGTTGTCGCCTAATTCAGCAACACCTGCACCTGCGTTTGTGTAAGTTTGGAAGACTGAGCTTCCGTTTGATAAATCTGCCATGATTTTTTCTCCTCTATTATCATTATGCCCTGCTCAAGGGCTGGCTTTTTTCTCTAAGCACAAGTATTTATCCAAAATGGGTAAAATTAGGAGTTATGGTGTGTTTTTTGGGGATTTTGGCGAATTAATCCGCTCTAAATGGGGTCCAACGGTCTCTTGGAACGAGTTTTACGTAATCCTTTGTCTTAACGTAACCCTCTCCGCCTGGTTTGCCCTTTGTTGTTGCAGTAACATCCGCTTCGGCAGCATCAAGTTCCGCAATGACTTCATCCTTGGCTTTCATTATCTCTCTAACCAAATAAAAGATGTCGTCAATTACTCTTGAGTATTTATCTGACATGTCAACGATTTTCTTCTGCTTGTTTGCCGATACCTTGCTGTTTTGTAACCAATTTACGAAACTGTTTCTATCAAGTTCACCCAACTTTTTGTCTCTGCTCATTTGATTTATAAATGTATAAAAAATGTTCTGTAGATCACTTAGTCCAGCCTGTGGTTTGAAGAACTGTTCAATATCCTTTTGCGAGCGATCTGCTACCTGGCTTATGTTTGAGAGGTTGTCAGCATTTACCGGAGGAGCCTTGCTCACATACTGCTGTCCAAGAACCACGAGGTCCGGAGTGTTATTAAAATCCGATACATCACTTATTGGAGTTCCACTCTTGTCTCCGAAGTAGTCATAGGTCTGGTGGGCAGCAACAGCAATCTTGCTCTTGGCCATTCTTCTTCCTATGTTACTATCAACCTTTACATGGTATGTGGTTTGATTGGGAGTGAAATTAATTTTTCCATCCTTGCCCTCATAGGGTTTTCCTGGATGATACAGAAGGTCACCATACACATAGCCTCTAAAATCTGTTGGAGTTGCTTTTTCAAATATTGGCCATAGATCAGCCATGTCCTTGGCAAACTTGGGACGCCAGTCTTCGTCCTTGCCTCTGCTCATTATAAATTTTTCTAAGTCTTCTGCGGATGAGGATTTACCTTCGTCTCTACCCCAATTATTTTTTCCTAACAGCCTAAACGTGCCATCATCGTCTCTGCCCCAATAGACAGTAGGATTGCCGTCCCACTTAACTGCAACATCAGAAGCATCCTTTTCCATATCTTTTAGGATGGAAACCGCACGCTTGGCACCATCACTTGGATTAGTAAAAACAAGATCCTCAAGATGCTGGAACTCTCTTCCTACCTTTGCTTCTGTTAAAAATTCAAATGCTCTCATTTCTTTAATAGTTTCTTTTGTTTGTTGGTGTTGTCCACATACTTCGCATGTGGAACCTTTAAATTTTTCTTACCGTACACATCGCCTATGGTAAACATCTTGCCAGGCTTTTCAAATGCACTATATCTTATGTCTATCTCTTTAAACTTCATGAGCAGATATCAATCATTTGTCTCATCCATCCAATGCTTGATGGTTGGTAACTTTCTATCTTTTTATTATCAGGAAGATCGATGCCATCTTTCTCAAGAGTTTCTCGGGCATCCGCTACCAGTTCCTCATAATTTGGTAACTTCTTAATGTAACCTAATATTTGTTCTGCACTGTTAAGATCATTTCCTGTTGCTGTTTGCCCCAGTAATATTTTGGCTATCTGGTTTGGATCCTTTGTGACGACTTCATTAGTTTCTCTATCTATTAAACCGTTGTTTGCCGACCATTTCATGTTTTTGGTCTTTGCGATGCTTGAAAGTATGATGTGTCTATGAGATCCTTTAAATTGGCTTCCTTCCTGACCACCTATTAGACTAAAGCGCATCCACTCGGGATCGCCAAACATAAAATCCGTTTGCACGAAACCGTTCTTCTCGTCTCCCCTGATCGGAGTTTTAAAGTGTACGCTGATTCCAGACTTCCTAATGTAATCCTTAGGATTGCCACCCAACTTTTTAACGTATTCTGCTAATCTCTGTTCTAATTCTGGTTTGGTAATTTTTGTTGCATCAACAGCAAGATCAAGATCTCCGCTGTCTGCTTTCTTGCCCGTGGTACCGAGCATGTTATCTGTTAGTTCAAGATCCGTTACGGTTTCAAGCCATTGGACTGTAGGAACAACATCATCCTTTACTATTCTACCTGTAAGAGATTCACCTTCGGAACTCTTAAAGATATTTCCGCCTTCCTTAAGAATCGCTGTCATCGCTCTTTTTCATCCTCTTTGATTCGACTATTTTTTTCATTCCTCTGTTAAACTTGGAGGGATCGGCACCCTTTATTGAGTTAATGAACCTTCTCTCAAGTTCAAGGGCGGTAGTTTCGTCATAACTTTTATTGATCAACTCAAGCAAATTTATTGCAGAATTTATGATATTAGCAGCCCTGCTTTCTATCAATGATTCAGTATCACGCCTTTCAGCAATTGAATTAAGTTCTTGTAATATTGATCTTGTTTTTATTTTCATATCAAAAATTCCGTTACAGTGTATTTAACCTTTTTTAAAACAAAGTATATACTCTGTGATAACTCCTGTCAATCCTAAGTTGGCACACCCATGCAAAAATAGCACTACAGCCATGCTATATTTATGGTTGATCTTTTTGTTGCGATGCATTATATTAGTATAAATAAAGGTGAATAGAGCAGTAATCCTGCACTATTTCTCACACAGACACTTGGATAGACAAGCGCATAATCCATGCGTTACAAGCGATTGACGATACCCAAAGGGTATTGCACCGCCGGGGAAGTTCCGGGGTATTGCTTTCCTCAAGCATCCATACATCAAAGGAGAAAACATGACACACTTAATAAGTGGTCTGATGTCTTGGATGAAAAGCGGCAACAGCCGTAATGATCTATTGACTTGGGCCAAAACTGAATATGGCAAGGACTGGAGATTCGCATATGAATTTATGCTGAAGAACAACGGTCGTGGGCCAAACCTATCCGAACTAAACGGACCAAGATACTTTGGCACTAAGGAGGTGGCTTAAATGCAAACCTTACTTAAATTCTTTAAACAACTATTCTGGAACGAGAGAGACTGGCAGGAACATTACCTTGGTAATGCTGTTGACCACGCTGATCTTGAACGCAGGATTAGGCAACTGGATAGGGGCGAGGTCAAGGTTGGACCTTTTGGAACCTATCAATCATACAAATACTTTTAACACATACACACATAAGGAGACATAGATGTTAATTTGGGAAAAAATGAAAAACACTTTTGCAAACATAGGTTATGCAAGAGCAGCATCACAACTTGCCATGCAGGGCAAACACGATCTTGCAAGAGACTTAATGCTACACGGTATCAAGGAAGTTGCAGAAAGAGATCGTGCAATACAGAGACTTGAAAGAGTAAAGAAAGCCAAGCGTTCATACGAGCCAGGTGATCATTACTTTAGAGGTCACAAGGTTGCATTTTGGAGAGGACACGCAAATGGTTAAGACTTTTTGGAATGCAGTTGTGCCCATGACTATTATGTTGGGCATATTATCAGGCTTTATGATCCTAAACGGAATGTTCTGGGGAGGAATGTTATAATGAATAATATTTGTAACTGGTGGCCTGTGACTGACGAAGAAGCGGACTATCTTTCCAATCCTTCAAAACCCGTAAAGAAATAAGTTTATAAAGTGTGTGGAGGAGCCGCCCGTCAAGATGACTCCTCCACAACTTATACATTAAGTTGAGTTTATATTACTTCTTTGTTATGATGTGATATAGTACCCAAACTGCTATCAAGCCAACTAAGCCTTGTGATGAAAAACTTGACACAATGCCTTGAATGTTAGCAATGATATTAATGTTTGGCCAGAACGGAATGTTCTGTCCCTTGAACAAGACTTCGAGAACAACACCCAACGCAAGTAGACTTACACCCACTTCTGTCAGGCCTGCTGCCCAAGCCTTTATTTTGTTTAGAATGTCCATATAGAACCTCCTTATAAAAACTGATCCAACTTTGTAGATCAGTGTATTATTTAGGTAACGGATACAAAACATAAAAACAGCATAAATGGTTTGCGATATCAAAAAGACGGTAGATTGGATACTTTTTTTTATAATATGCATTGACAATGATAAATAATAGTGTTACATTACTAAAGTTACAGTAAGGTAACGAGACACATTAAAACACACACAGAGGAGAAAAAATATGTCTACATTCGATCAAGTCGAACAAGGTATGAAGCAAGGCGCTGAATACATTCAAGGTAAAGTAAAAGAAGCAATGCCAAAAGTATCGTTCAACAAGAACGGCTACGAAATCAGAACTCAGGTTTTGGATTTGGCAAAGCAGTGGAACGAGTTTGAATACTCACAGAAGTTCGTTGGTTGGGAAATTTCACAGAAGCGTGACAAGGACTCAGGCCAAATCGTTACAACTGTGGGAATGCCAAATGTTCCTGGTGTTGACCAAGTTCTTGAAACTGCTGAAAAGTTCTACAACTTTATCAACAACTCAAGCAAGTAAATTAGAAAGTATATTATAATTTCCCTATTCGGGATGACGACCATAGAACACCGCATAGCGAATAATAATAATGGACTATAAGGAAGGAAGGGTGTCAATTTTGGCACCCTTTCTTTTTGCTTGACAACTCATACTAAAGGTTGTATAATACAGGTATGAAAAATAGAAGAAATAAACTTGAAAGAAAATTGGACGAGTTCAATCACACAATGGAATTGATCAGAACCATAGTTCCAATCGTTGTTTTGGGTTTGCAGATTTACATCATAGTAAAGTTGGTATAGATGAAAGATAAGGTTATCCTGGTAGACGCGGATGGCGTGCTATTGGACTGGGAATGGGCGTTCAACGTATGGATGGGCGAGCAGGGCTTTGAAAGAGTAAAGGGCTATCAGTTCGTTTATGAAATGGGAGAACGCTATGGCATCTCCAAGGAACAGGTCAAGAAACTGATCAAGATATTCAACAACTCAGCACACATTGGATTCCTACCAGCACTGCGTGATGCAATGTTCTATGTGAAAAGATTACACGAAGAACACGGATACGTGTTCCACTGCATTACCAGCCTAAGCGAGGATGACAATGCGGGCAAGTTACGCAAGATGAATCTGCGCAAACTGTTTGGCAAGACAGCATTTGAAAAGTTTGTCATCCTGG
>Ga0255760_10001687_pt1 | contig 20964 bp, 34 predicted proteins | sample 071ome_25_FD_179960 | JGI IMG/M metagenome (GOLD analysis project Ga0255760, IMG submission 179960) | Coastal salt marsh microbial communities from the Groves Creek Marsh, Skidaway Island, Georgia - 071410BT metaG (version 2) | ecosystem: Environmental > Aquatic > Marine > Intertidal zone >... | reverse complement strand
GGATTCTTTCTTTGGTACATCAATTCTATTCGCTTCATTGATATCAATGGACTTGAGTATCTCGATGTATTTATTGTTTTGTGAAATTTTTTTATTTTTTTCCGAAATATTTTCAAATTCTACCGTCAGAGAACTTAATTCTTTCTCTTCATCTTCCGTCTCAATTTCAATATTTAGCATTGGAAGTATGGTAGTATCACTCAATTTATTATCATTCAACCATTTTTCAACAGTTGCGATTTTTGATTCAATACTATTTTTACGGTTGAAAGAGAGTCTAGCGGCTTCTTTGAATACATCAAATAGTGTTACATATTCTTCTAAATGTAACAAATCAATTAGAAACTTTTTTCTATTTGTATCTGTGGCAGTTAGAAACTGTAAGCTACTATTAGGATGTTGATATACCAACTGCGTAAACGTCTTAAAATCCACTCCAAGAACTTCTTGAATGTTTTTATAAGTATTCGTAGCGGTGTGACTAGAAATATCTTCGCCATCTTTTTCAAACTTTACTTTTATGTTAGTCTTTCTATTTACAGTTACCGAATAACTAGAATCATCTTTTGTGAATTCTAATTGGATGTCATATCCATTGTTGAGTAGTCTGTTCGGTATATCTGCTTTCTTTATGCCTTTGGAGTTTTTATTATATAATGCTTCCTCAATGATTAACGGGATGGAGGACTTCCCCATCCCGTTAGTTCCAATAATCTGAGTTAAAGTACCATCATCGAGGTCAAGCTCATTGTTTTCTCCGTAGCTAAAACAATTATTCCATTTGAGCTTTCTGAGAGTAATCATTGTAAATTCCTAGTATTGACTCTAAATTTTCTTCTTTTATCTGCAAGATGTAGAGTAGGTACTCTACTAACTCATCTTCCATTGTCATGTCCGAAGTCATAACAAGAGAGGCTTCAGAGTTTTTCTTTACAACTTTTTTATCTAGCAACTCAGAATTTTTTACAGCAGCAAGCTCTTGTATATCACCTTCTATCTCATAGATAGTATGGTCGTAGTCTGTAGGAACCATATCATCAGGAGAAGATACAGTTCTACGAATTAGCTGGGGTAATTCAAATTTTTCCCACAACCAAGTCCAGTTCTCTTCATTTATTAGCAGATAACCAGTATCTACATGATTTCTATGAAAAGAAGTAGTCATTGGACTGCCTGGATATACAATATTTCTTTGAGTATTTGAGTGTGAGTGTAAGTCTCCTGCAAATACTACTGGAAATGAATCGAAACGATGTAACTCTACTTCTGGTTTTACATGAGGAGGAATCTCCCCACGAACATGAGTAAACAAAGGCATATTACTATCAAAAGCTTCTATGCTCTTTTTGTTATGCAGTTCACGATAAGGCAATATTCCGAACTTTAGATTCTCATCTATATAGGAATTATCTATTATCGATACCAGAGGGTTTATGTCTCTTGTTGCTCTTTTTAACTGAGAAAAGAATGTTCTATTCTTTTTCGTTGCTTCATGGTTGCCATCATAAATAATCGTAGGAGTAGAAACTCCACGAATAAAAGAAAAGTATAACTCTAACTCTTCCATTGTAGGCAGCCTATCAAATAGGTCACCACCGATAATGTGCATTACACAATCTCGTTCTATTTCTCGAACTTTATCGAAAAATAGATTATACCTATTTAATGCCCAGGCAACTGGGACATTTTTCTGTCCCAGTTTTATGTGCCAGTCTGCTGTAAAAAGAATCATCCGATATTGAACTCATCTTCGAGAGTTTCAATATCATTTTCTTCTTTAGAAGGTGCATTACGCAACCTATCTAACAGCTCTTTCTGAGCATCTGGAGTCGGACGGGGCATTACTTCATCCATTGACTTCAGGTCTACAAGAACTTCTTGCTCTGCATCTGTGAGAGCGCGAGGCTTGCATTTCAGAGCCTGTAACTGATACTCAACATTGTAGGGGAGAGGTCCAGTCTTTACACGCTTGAAACAAATATCCCAGCCAGTTTCAACGTCAGTTGGGTCACCCAGGTCTTCAGCAGCAGTAAGAATCTGCTCCCAAAGTTTCTTCTTCAGGTTAATAACTTTAACCTGTCCATTGTCTACGCACTGCATAGCGTAGCTCCAGCCACACTTCAGGTCAGGATAGAACTCACGAACCCAGTCCTTTTCCCTGTTGTTGAAACGTTCCTCGTTACGGTCAAACGAAAGACACTCAAGAGGAATGTTCTTATCGTTTTCACCTTTGACCCAGTAAACGTAGCGAGCGAGTACATCACCTACGAGACGAACTTTGTTGTCTCCGTCATTGTACTGATAAGTGACGATGCTAGACTTCTGTGCTTCGCCTTTGGTTTGATTAAATGCTAATGCCATACTATTTTCTCCTGTGGGACTTCTTCATATAGAAAATGCAGTTTACCTGTATCATCTACATTAAGTAGCCTATTGTTGTTGATTTCTTCAAAAATTATCTCATCTTCGGGTAGAAGAAGAGTATCTATAGTTGTATCTCCTGTTGCTAGATAATTTGCTAAATTTCTCGTAGCCGCAAGAGAAATATACGTACCGAGTTCTCGGTCTGTATATTTATAGGCGTTTTCAAAAAGCTTTTCTGGATGAACCAGGAAGCTCTCGCCTCTAAAGTCGAAACCCTCATACTTATATGCGGTATCGTACTTATTATTAGGTATCGGATTATACGTTATTATACGCATAATTTCAAGGCAACTACGTAAGTTACCTCTTGATACTCTAAATACTTTTTTCCAGTTGAATAAGACCATTATTATACCAAAGATTTATACTTTTGTCAAGAACTATTTTTTTACAGCTGCTTGATTTCATATCCCTGCTTCATATAGTAACCAATCCTATTTGAAGCCTGCTTTCTTGCAGTATTTCCCTTTAGATGAATATCTACTATCTTTGGAGACTTTTTACCTTCATGTGTTCGAATAACTCTACCAATAAGCTGAGTAAGTAAAGGCTCATTATTGATAGGCGTACCCAAAATCAGACAACTTAAGTTATTTACTGAGATGCCTTCAGAAAATATCGACTGCGTTCCGTAAAGAATATTCTTTCTGCCAGAAAATATTTCATCTATTAAGGTTTCTCGTTCTTCGTGTGGGACTTCTCCAGTCACACAAATTGCATCTTCTCCGCTGAGTTCCGCGCATCTTTTTAGAAATGCAACTCGGTCACTGACAACTAAGACTTTGTGACCTCTCGCTGCATAAGCACTTGCCATCATAGCAATCGTATGGCGATACTCTTCATTGTTTGCGAGATTGTTCACTCGCCTTGCCCACGGTATCTTCGCACCGTCCATAAAACGTATTTCTGAACGAAGAATATCAACCGATGGAGTCATAAAGTTTTCTCTCGGTGGTTTATAGATATTTGGGCTAAAGTAGTCACGGAAAACAACGTGTTTGCCATCCTTTCTTTCAATCGTTCCAGAGAGTCCAATTTTGTAGCGACAATAATTTGTGTCCAAGACTCTGGAAAAAGTTGGACTACTAACGTGGTGCATTTCGTCTAATATGACTGTGCCAAATTCCTTTCTTACTTTGTCTATGTTTCGGTAGAGTGTCTGAGTGTTTCCGACAACGATGGGAGTATCCATTTCGAACTTGCCACTGCCAATAATGCTTGGCTCAAATCCATAGACTTTTTGTACTTCTTTTGCCCACTGTGTTCGAAGTGGTACTGTGTGAGTGACGACTAGAGTCTTTTGTCCTAGTTTTCCGGCAATGGCCAACCCCGTGAAGGTCTTGCCCCAACTCACCCACGCATTAATAATTGCATTGTCTTCTATAGAGTCGTAGACTTCTGCCTGACTTTCTCTTAAATCGAATTTAAACTCTGGAAAGTCTACTGGAATGTGTACTCGTTTGTCTACTATTTCATAGTCATCAGGAATCAAATCAACGCGCCCTATGGGCATTGTAATAAGATTTTTATTTATAATACCCATATTCTTGATTACAATGGGCGGGTCTAGTGGATTCGGAGCTGGAACTTTATAAGTAAGTTCTTTATCAATCTTACTTCTCAGTTCGTCTCCACAATCCATATAGATTCGATTGCTTAATACTGCTTTCATATTCCTAAATCGGTTCTCGCAATAATATATTTCTTTACAAATTCACTACGAACAATATCTACTGTACCAAATTCTACTAAATCAAACTCATTCATAGCTTTTAATATTCTTATAAATGGACTTAATCCATTATCAACTAAGTCAGCCTGACGAAAATCTCCGCAAAAAATAACTCTACAGTTTTCTCCGATACGAGTTATAATGGAGTCTAACTCATGTAAATTCATATTTTGACATTCATCTATTAATACCACAGCATCCCTAAGTGTAATACCACGAATAAATGAAGTAGTCATAAAGTGTACTAAATGTTTTGTTTTTAGTATTTCATACGCATCACCGCGTTGAAATAGCTCTATACATATATCCTTATATGGTTCTTCATATACAGAAGCTTTTTCTTTTTCATTCCCTGGCAGAAACCCAATGTCACGAGTAGGAACTGCACTTCGAATTATTACTAGTTTTTCTTTATCGTTTTTTAGTATATCATCAAACGCTAGATAACAGGAAATAAATGTTTTTCCTGTGCCTGCAACTCCATGCAGTACCAAGTGTTTATCTGACTCAAATGTTTTTAATTGATTCTGAGTAAGGGGTTCAATCTCTTGTAAACTTAAATTTGCTGCCTGTATAAGTCTATTTCTTTTTGCCATTATACCTTTCTCCGAGTATCTTTCTGATATTCTTCAGAGTACTCGTATAACTTCCAGGGAAGTCCTTGATAGTAAAGTATTCCTGCCCACATTCTACCATCTTCTGGTGGGCGAATGATTTTAAGTGGATGCTTTTCACCCTCTAAGTGAAGAACACTTGCCACAACTTTTCTATCTATGCGTTTAATTTTTTTATATTTTAAAGGAAGCATTTGTGTCTTTTGATAAATAAAAGGAATTCCTGTACTATCTACAAAGGTGTTGTTTCTTTGTTTTATCATTCCTGTAAAGTCCACTAGTGCTTTTGTTAAAGGAAGAAGGTTGAAAGAGGTCTGTAATCTTCGTATGCCTAGAGTTTCGCCTGGCATATTCGTATCGTCTACTACTTTTCCATCTAAAAATAATAGCCCATCCGCTATCTCCCAGTTAGAGGAAGGTAGCGGATAGACTGGAAAAGAAATAGCAGAACTACCTCTAAATGTTATCACCATACATCTTGTCCCACTTACCCATAGAGTAGTCGTCACCAATCTCAAAGTCACATCCGACTGGAGCGCCTGGAATAGTAACACCTCTATCGAGCTGAACAAAGTGTTGCAATCTTTCGCTGTAGTGTTCGATTTCATCTTCCGGTACTTCGGCAAGAATCGAGTCGTGAACTAGAGCAAATATCTTTGCTTTCATGTTGTGAGTCTTGATGTAACTATTCATGTCTATAGCGCCTAGAAGGTTAATATCAGAAGCAGTAGACTGCACCAGAAAATTAAGACCAGACCTAATTGTATGACTTCGAATAGCCTTATCGGAAGACTCAACGTTGGGTAGGCGTCGCTTCCTACCGAAGAAACTATAAACGAAACCATTCGTTTCAATAAATTTCTCATTTTGAGTAATCCATTTGCGTAGACCGCTGAAAGATTTAAAGTAATCATTAATAACTTCCTGAGCCTCACTTGGGCTGAAGAAAGAACCAGAACTTTTTGTAACTTCTGCACTGATTTTTCTTGCGCCCGCACCGTACATAATACCAAAGGTAACAGCCTTAGCTGCCTGTCGTTCCACAGAGTATAGCTCTGCTACTTCTTCTACTTCACAAGGAAGTCGAAAAACTGTTTTCGCAATGGTACTATGAAAGTTTCCTCCTGAACGGAATACGTCCATGAGAGCTTTATCGTTTGCCAGAACTGCGGCAACATACACCTCGGCAGTTGTCAAGTCCATAGCAACAATCTTTGACCCCGCTGCAGCTTTGATACAACCCTTGACTGAAGGATTGTCACGAGGAAGCTGCTGCATATTTAGTTTACCACTAGAGCTAAGGCGGCCAGAAGTTGTACCATGCAAATTAAAGCTAGTACGTAAGTGACTGTCTTTGTCCAACTGGGGTATGATTTTGTCCAAATAAGTATTCTTAATTTTGGATTTTTGGCGTATGTCAAGGATAAGTCGTGGTACTTCCGAATCCTCGGCAAGTCTTTCAAGTACTTCCGCATCCGTCGAGTCTGCACCCGTACCTGTTTTCTTACCAGTAGGAGATAAACCCAGCCAATCAAAAAGTAAAGAACGAAGCTGAACTGTACTATTTGGATTAAAAGATTTTCCATTGAATACCTCAAACTCGCTAACCTTTGGGTTTTCATAGAGAGTAGCGATAGCTTTGTCTATGTCAGACTGCATAATTTCCTGAGCCTGATATAGACGAGTCTTATCGAAAGGTACACCATTGTCCTGAGTATCAATCAGAAAACGAGTGCCAGGCAACAGAATATTCTCATAAACCCATAAAAGTTTAGGGTTTTGTTTTATCTTCTTGAACTTTTCAAAGATTAGAAAAGTAACTAGCGAATCCATAGCAGCATAAGTTTTCATAACTTCGAAAGGAATCCATTCCCACTGAAAGTCACCTTTGAGTATGCCATGCTCTTTACGGTACTGGTCCATCCAATCATACATTGGTTTCTCGTAGTCACCATAGGGAGTATGCTTTACCGCCAATGTTTTCAGACCGTGATTGCCTGGAACTTCGTTGATAAGATATGACAACAACATAGTATCTTCAAAGCGAGGAAACTCGAAGTTGAAATGATACTGAAAGAATGCCATGTCAAACTTAGCGTTATGAAAGATTACAATCTTCTTGCGAAATAACTCACCGAGAAGTGATTCTGTAGTCTCGTCAAAACAATCTGTGTTGAGGTAAGCGCCAGTCTCACCATCATAACACAGAGACAAGCCGAGCATATAACCATCACGAGGGTAGAGTCCAGTAGTCTCGGAGTCGAGAGCAATGTACTCGCCAGGATGGTCAATTGCAGCCTGCACAAAAGCATTAGCTTCAGCAGTATCTTCGATACCAAAAGCAATGCTGTCATCTACTTCTTTATCCAAAATCTCACCGCTTATGTACTTGATGATATTCGACTTAGAATCTTCCCAGGTACGTCTAGCTTCTGGCTTAAATGCAAGCATAGACGGATTAATCACGGGTAGATACTTCTGTTCTACACGCTTGCCTGAGTATTCTGTAACTGAATTTATTTTGGTAAAGTACTTCAATGCTTCACTTCCAACGAGGATTACCCAGTCATAAAGACTAGGGTCAATTTCTATATCACAATCTCGTTTTAGAACTTTCTTTATCGCTGGATTTGAACAGAGTTGAAACTGGTCAAAGTCAAAAGCATTGTCAAATTCTTTCTTGAAATTAGTTCTACTAGGTTTAGTTTCTACTAATGCAACTTTAGGCATATAATTTTTTCTCCAAACTTCTTACTTGGGTTTCATTCAGTGCTCCAGGGTCAGTACCTTTGAGGTGTACGTTCCTAGATTCGAGACCAACTTTCTCGCACAGAATCTTTATGTCAGCCGCAGCTTTCTGCCCCGCTTCGTCCCCGTCCATGAAGATGTCTACTTGGTCTACTCCCTGCATTTTTGCAAGAGTCAGTTTATCTTCATTGAGGTTTTGAGTTCCGAAACAGCACACTGCGTTCGTTAATCCTTTATCATATAAGTTTAACACATCATAAACTCCCTCCACAAGTATTATTTTCCCTTCTCGTGCATTTATTTTAGGATAAAGAGGTAGTCTAGCACCTGGTGGTACAAACTTATACTTTGGGTCTCCATTCGAGGTATGTCTGCCTTGAAATGCTACTATATTTCCAGATATATCTCGAATAGGAAACACGATTCTTCCTATAAAATCTCTTTCACTATTCTGAAACGCTTCAAACTTTTTGTACGTTTCAGGTTTGATATTTCTCCAGTTACCTATGTAAGGTATAGAGTTTGAAGGAAAAGATAAGCCTACAGTTTCCGCACGTTTCTCAATAATTTTTTTCTTTAAAAGGTCTCTGCGTATTTGTAACTGACTTACCTTTTCTCCAAACTTATAAAAGATATTTCCTTTGAAACCACACGCAAAACAATTAAATACACCAGTAATCTGGTCTATGTGCATACTTGGATTTTTGTCATCATGCTCTGGGTTTAAACATGGTACTACAAAATCCTGTCCTTTTGGGACATAGTTAATGGATTGTTTCGCTAATAGCTCTTGGACTGTCATCTAATACTGGCTCTATTCCTAATATTTTTCTAGCTTCGTCTCTTACTTCTTCTGTTACTGCATGACCAAATCCTTCAGGGTCAAGCAGGCTTTCTACAAATTCTATTAAATCTTCTAACATTATTACTTACCTATGTGCGTTATATCATTACTAGGTATAACCTGGTACGCACCTTTGTTGTATGCCGGAGCAACAGGATACTGTTTAGATATTTCTTGCTTGAAAAAGTCTACTTCTGCACCCTCAATCTTCTTGTTAGACATTACAGATTTGTACTCTGGTGTAGAGCGTCTGTAAGTCTCAGAAGTAGGCACATATTCTTCAAACTTTTGTGAAGCTCTGCGAGGACGCGGAGGTAGCTTTTTTCTTTTACGAGATAAAGGTCGATAGGTATTACAAGTGTGAACCATCATAAAACGAATCTCCAGTTGTCAAAAATATAGTATATTATACACAAAAACAACTGAAGAGTCAAGAACTATTTTTTATATATCATCAATCTCTTCATCAGTTTTTAGCTCGGAATCCTCTCTTTCTTTCGGTGAGAGTGCAGACTCTGGACCGATTCGTAAAGTCTCCCAATCCATCTTTGATGTAAAAGATTTCATAGAGGCAGAACGCATTTTTACACAGTTGAAAGTTACACACGCATCTTCCTGCTCCCAGGTTTCGAGAGCATAAGCAGCATCAGCTGCATCAAGAATACCTTTTGCAAAGCGTGCTTCGCCTGTAGCGTCTGTTTGGTAAGGAGAGAACACAGGAACTTCATACTCCTGTGCCATAGACTTGAGGGCTTTACTTACTTCAATCTGTTCTGTCCAATCATACTGACCGCCTTTAGAGGGAAGATTGGAACGCCTTACTTGATTTAGATAATCCACAATGACAATGCCAGGATTAATTCGCCCTACTTGTTTGTCCAAAGTAGAACGAATTTTCGAGAGTGTCAGTCCAGAATCATAGACTACATCTAACTGCTGAGTCGGGAGAAGCTCATGGTTAGATTTCAAACTCGAATGTAACTTGTCAAAGTCCCTATGGTCATGGTACTCTTTCAGGCGTTCCGTTCCTTCGGTGTAGCGATTCGCCCACCAAGAAGCAACTTTCTCCCACTCTACAACGCTTAGGTTTTTCATTTTCAATCTAGAAAATGGTACACCCGTTGCCATTGAACAACAACGTTGAAGAATAGACCTGCTATCCATCTCAATGGTGAAATAGATAGCAGACTTTCCAGAAGCTATCATATTGTTTGCAAGGTTTGCACAGGTAATTGACTTACCTGCACCACGTCTACCGCCTACAAGAATCATATCTCTAGGAGAGAATTGAATTTCATGGTCGTAGTCGTAATTAAGACCAAGCGCAACATACTTCTGTAAATCTTCTTCAGATTCCCACAGCGGAATACTTTGCATACTCTCGTCTGGGTTTTTAATGTCTACTTTATCTTCGACATCTAGAACAATCTGATGAAGCTCATTTATAGATTCTTCTGCATCATTAAAGGCTACAGAATTATCTACATAGTTTTCGAGAGATGTGAGAATCTCTTTCTGTGCGTACTCGTTTTTGAGGTACTCGAGAAGAGAGTAAGGGTCTGCTTCTACAGATTCCCCAGCTTGAATAGCATAGATTTTCTCTTTTGCTACAGCATCACGCACAGCATACTGAAGGTCATCAAATGTAGGCAAATGATGATTCTTCTCGTTATGCTTGTCTATCACATCATAAATGACATGAAATTCTTTCGGCAGGTAATTTTTGCGCGTAAGACTCCAGGTATCAGAATCCCGACACTCAATAACCTGCTTTATGAAAGCACTAGCTAGATTCAATCACATTTCTCCCGAACGCTAAAAAACGAGTGTAGAGGGATACTCTACACTCGTTATCGAAGTCTAACTTACTGTGCGGCTTTTTCTTTCTTAGCAGCACCGTCATAATCTGATGCTGTCAGACCACGACGAGTTAGCATAGTTTTAACACCACGAACAGTCTTGCCAATTTCAGTAGCAATTTCTTCTACTGTCATTTCAGCAATGTTCTCTACGCCTGCCAAAGGGTCTTCCTTAGTAGCAGACTTAGTTTCCTTCTGGCGAGGGATAGAATCTATCGCACCAGAACGAAGCAGTGAGAGAGCCTTACCACGAACAGAAGCAACGCTACGGTTCATGGCTTCAGCGATTTCTTCTACGAAGGAACCGTTGTTTACCATCTCTACGAAAGATGCTTCTTCAGCATCAGTGTAAGTCTTTACAGACTCCTTAACAGGAGCTGGCTTGACGTGAGAAGTCAGTTCAAGGGAAAGAACCTTGCCCTGAATCTGTTTTGCACTAAACTGACCGCCTTCAAAGACTTCAGCAATCTGTGCATAGGTGTAGTTACCGCTGTTGTCGGTAACGAAGGTAGCAAGAGTATCAGCCTGTGCATCGCTGAAAGCCTTGCTGCTTGAAGCAGAGGCAAGCTCTACGTCAAAGCCCATCTTCCTCAGCTTGCTAGAAACTGAACGGGAAGAAGTTTCCAGGCTTTCTGCAGCTTCGACTACAGTTGCCTGAGATACAGGAGACTCGTCTCCTACGAAATTAGTAAGCGCGTCAACACGCTCGTCTGTCCACTTTGGAACTGCCATATTAGTTCTCCAATAAGAATTGTTGTAAGTTATCAACTATGGTTACGCCAGATTCTCTGGCTTTCTGAGTTTTTAATGATTCTATACCGCTTTCATTTACTAGAATCGTTACGTCCTTTGTAACGCTACTCTTTATATTATAGCCAAAAGCCTCAAGGTCTTTGTACGCATCTGCTTTAGTTCTATAGCTGTTTAACTTACCAGAGATGCAGACAGTTCCTTTGCTTTTTTGTACTACTTTAGTAAACTTCCAGTCAAAAGGTAATCCAGCGTAGTAAGGGTACTCCTGTACCACCCACTCTACAAGATTCTGAGTAGCTTTTTCTCCTAGCCCTGCAATATCACACGTAGTATGGTTTATATGCTCCACACTATCGACTGCTTGTGAAATTTTTGCAGTAGCGGTTTTCCCAATCAAAGGAATACTAAAAGCTGGAAGTAGGTCATTTAGAGTCGCAGACTTTGATTTTTGAATCTCATCATACAATTTTACTCCAAGTTTTTCAGAGGATAACAATTCACAAATTGTCTCACAATCCAAAGCGTATAAGTCATTAATATCGGAAATACCTAGTTTACCAATAGTTGCTTCGCCTAAACCTTTGATTTTGAGAGTGTTTGCAAAATGTTGAATCTTTTTTGTAGACTGTGCTGAACAAGCAACATTTCTACAATAAAGTAAATAGTTCACAACTTCAAGCATACTGTCGCAAGAAGGACAGTTAGTCGGAGCTTGGATTTGTGTCATTTATATCTTCCTCTAATTTTGAAAGTATATTATACGGGACTCTAAGATAAAAGTCAAGAATTATTTTTTTAAATGTCAAAACTTTTTCAATCAACTCGTCTTACCACTCTAGGTATGATTTCACCTGAGCGTATAACTTCTACTTGACACCCAATTTCTAATTCCATCATTTCTATGAAATTCATGTTGTGAAGAGTGACTCTACCGACAGTAGCGCCATCTATGTCAATTGGTTCCAGAATCCCTACAGGACTTACGACCCCGCTTTTGCCAACCTGCCATACCACATCAGTGAGAGTAGTAACTACGCCATCTTTTTGTTGTTTTAGGGCGAACGCTCCTTTAGGGTGATGTGCGGTTTTACCCGCCTGTAGGAATTCTGGATAGCTGTTTATACGATAAACTTTACCATCTTTAGGAAAGTTACTCGTATTGTCTGTGAGTACAGTTCTAAATCCCTGCTCAAACAGATAATTCATCTGAGTTGACCAGAAAATTTCTGAGTTAGGTACCATGTCATACGCAAAGAAAGTCAAGTCTCTCTGTATAAAATCTGATACACTCTTGAGATTTAGCGCACCCGCTGCATAGTTCCTTGCATTAGGAATACTACTGGGAGCTACTACTTCTCCTGTAATCTGAACTGTTTCTTCTATACTAATAGTGTTTGGCACAAGGAATCGCATTTTATCAGTTATCAACTGACCACGAACTCCATCGCCTCGAGTAAGAGCTACCTTTAGTAGTCCCTTACTGTATATAAGAGAGACAGCTGCACCATCTAACTTTTCAGAGATTTGGCATTTTTGTATAAAGCTAGGTTCAACTTCATTTATATCAAAATGCTTTTTTAGTGAATACATCTGGTACAAATGAGGATGCCCAGCTTTTTCTGAGAAACCAACCTTCTGGTAGTTTGCAGCAGACGCTAAGGTATCGAACTCCTGGTCACTAATGACTGGAGTGCCTCGATAGTACATTTCACTATAATAATCTAAAATTTCCATGCGTAAGATGTCTCCTATAATTTATACATATTATAGGGTATTTTAGGTAAATTGTCAAGAATTATTTGTAGATATTCTCAATTAAATCTGAGAAATGTTCCTCAATAATCTCTTTAGTTTCTGCCAGGGATAGTATCTCTACTAATCCTATGAACAGCTCTCTTGAGTTATTGAAGTCAATCGGCATGGATATACCTTCTGTACTTGGTTTCCATTCCTCTTCAAAATCCATGTAATACTTTCGTATACTTAGATACTCTACTCCACGAAAGGTAGATATTGTAAGACGTACTTGATTTCCTCGATTACCATCTTCGTGTATGATTCGTTCATACACTTCTGGAGCTTCGTGTAATTCCATAACTTATCCCTCATTCTTTAGAATAGATGATAAAGGAACTACACTCGTTACATTCTGAGGTTTCAGTAGTCGATAGGAATCCGTATCCCAACAAAATAAAAGTAGAGTTTCTGAGGTTTCTTTTGCTCGACTTTTTTTGTCTTGAATGTACGGAGTAGTAAAGTCAAGAGTACAAACATTATACTTCAACTTCTTCGAGTTTTCACTTCTATAGGTAATAACTGCATCACCATAGTCAGTAACTAACCCTTTTAGTTCTTCTTTCTTCACGGTCTCTCCTTGAATTGCAGGTTGGCAAACTTTTTTACCGTTACTGTCTGTCGAAGGTTAAACCTATGAATGTAGAAAAACACTAGGAAGCCGAAACTTCCTAGTGCTTAAGGGGTGCTAAATTAAGTATTTATTGCAGTAATAACTGTGGTAAAGTAGACAGCAGCTTTGCCAGTCAATTTGCTGACAATATCTTCGTCCACTTCTTGTCCTGCGTCCGTGAGAGCAGCCACAAGACTTTCACAAGCAGCAGCCTTAGAGACTCGAGTGCCTCCAGTGCTACCACCACTAGATTTAGCTGCTGGTGTTTTCTTAACGTAAACGCCAGCTTTGGTAAGAATCATCCGAACGCCATTAGGGCTTTCTTCGTATTCTTCGGCAATAGCTTTCACTATTTCCATTGAAGTTTCAGGGGTAGGGTCTGAATCTTCATACGCAGCTATTACAGCTGCTTTCTTGTCGTCATCCCAAGCCACGATATTATCCTCCTATCGCTCAGTTTTAAAAATATATTATATGCGAATTTTAACATGAAAGTCAAGAATTATTTTTTATAACCTAGATAAATCAATGCCGTAAATTTGCAGATGAGTCAGCTTACCTAAATCATAAGCAAGTGAACTTGCAAAGTAACCGCCTCTTTCTACTCCTGGAAAGAATGAGCCTGCTGAATCCACATCTTCAAGTACATACACACTGTAACATTTGGAACTGTACTTCTTTTCATAGTCTGTATTTGCAAGACCTTTCTTTGAGGTGCAGTAGTCCATATCATATTCTCGTAGAACCTTTACTGCTGTGTGATACTTTGCACTCCAGGCAATCTCACCAGGCTCAAAGGTTTCAGATACGCACTCTTCTGGTAGATAGTCATACCCGCGTTTTTCTTCTGCAGAAACAATACGCTGTGGTACTCCTACTTTTTCTATCAAACCTGTTATAAAAGCAGGACTACGATACAACCCCGAAGCGATAGCTTGAATACTATCTCCACGAAGGTATCTGCTTACTGCTTCTTGTATCTCGTGATTTTGTGCAGGCTTTCCACGATTCTGACTCCTGCGTTTCTTATTGTATTCTTCCTGTTCGTGAAACTCTGAAATAATACTATCAAGACGTTTGGTATTGTAAGATATATTCAGTATCTCGCAGGCTTCTTTCTTAGTAATTGCCTTCCCAGTATTTCCACTTAGAAGGGATATGACTTTCTTGATGTTCGCTTTGCTGAGGTTCTCGTAGTCCCTCTTCTTTACGCCTCTTCTCATATTTTTTTATCTTATCCTGTAAAGTAAATAGTAAACAACAAACTGCATGCGCTTCGTGGTGCATACCAGTTTCTGGGTCGTAATCTTCTCCTGCCATTATGGCAAATATATGCCTGAGTGCAGCACCGAGGTATCTACGTTCTAGATTTGATAGCTTCTTCCAGTTATCCTCATCATACTTCTCTGCACCAAATCCAAGAACTCTTGATACTTCAAGTATTGCATCTGGAGGCAGTAAATCAGTTCGCGGCTTCTTGGAGTCGTACTTCTTCCCTTGCTCCGATGTACTCAACTTCTCTTCTCAACCTCTGTAATTCTAGTTTTAAATTATCTATTTCTGCTCTCTGCTCTTCAATTCGAGTCCATGCACTATAAAGCTGTTCATTCTGTTGCTTTATCATCCAATCTTTATCATTCATCTTCTTCCTCCTGGAAATTACAATACCAAGGACCTGAGTCTGGTGCTTCATACCACCAAACTTCTTCTGATAAATTAGGGCATCTTACTGGAAAGGTATAACCATCTCCTTCCATAAGTTCTCCACAATCTCTACAATTACTCATTTTGCTGTAATCCTAGTCTCTCTGTCTGCGAGTTCTTCATCCCACCAGTGTGGTGGTTCTCTGTATTTCCACTCTGCAAAGGTTCCTTTATCTAAATGATAATAGTCACGATATGCTTGAATAGCATCATCATTTTTTAGAATATCTGGCATAGCTTGGGCAAAGGGAGTCAAGCCTACTCGTTCCATACGAGTAGGAGAAGGTAGTTTATTTACTACTTCTGCAATAGACTTGTGTTGCTTACCATAACGATAGTAATACTCGTCATTCAGCGCATTGCCATAACAATGAGTCCACTCAAAGTTATCAAGGGATGACCTTGCCCAGATTGTGCAAGGATGATTGTACATCATAGGTAAGTACGGAGTCAAAGGTCTTTCCTCCGGCTTAAGATGTTTGATTTCTTTTTTAAGACTATTCAGTTTGTCACTTTCAGGTTTAGTGAGTGCGCGAGGTATAAAACCAAGATGCACATCTACCCAAATAGCTGTACAAAGAATTTGTGCTACTTCCAGAGGCATCTTCACTATGTGTTTGTCCACATGAGCCTCTGCGCACTTGTCGATATTCTTGTCCAGAACAAAAATGTTCACGGTTGTTAATCCTATTTATATAGTTAATTCGTAGTTGTCGTCTTTTTCTTTCACACGGGCTTAGCAAAGTTCATTCTCCACTACATCCAACATACTGAGTTTATCTTTGTACTCTGCCATTTTGCCTAGCTCTTCGCAGATAGTTTCTACTACGTCAGGATGTTCTGCAACACCTACTCGTTTTTCAAGTAGAATAACTACATTCATGCTGTGTTTATGTATCATGCCCTCAAGGTAGGCACGAGTAGCATCTATAACTAAATGTTTCATATGGTTCTCCTATTTATTTTTAGTATTATACAGAAAAACAGATACTTTGTCAAGACTTATTTTCCAGCTCAACAATTCTTTCCTCTAATATTTTTATCTTTTCTGCAAGTTTGGGATAGTGCTTTGACCATTTTGCTTCCTTCTTCGCTATCTCAATATCATACTTATACGAAAGGTACTCCATAAAGGAGTCTAGCTTCTTTTGAAACCAGACCCCCATACGAGTGGTTGAAAACCATTTACCGAAACTGGATCCTATTGCGCCTGTAATGCAAGCGCGTACAATCAGTATCAGCCAGAATGTCATCGTGGTTTCACCGAAGAGTACCCAAACATACGTACTGCGCCATAACACGACCAGACTTTCCAGCCTGAGATTACAGGTTCCGTAAGTTTCATAGCGTCAAGAAAAACTTTGTCCGCAGCTTTCTTTAGTTTGCGTACATTTATTTTCTTGCCTTCAGCTCTTGCATCACGTATAGCTTTATAGAGTAGGTCATGCACTACTGCTGCCCGAGCTACATCAAATGGGGCAATGAAAGCCCAGCCTGCACGAGGCACGGATGCCAGGTCAGTCTCAAACCCCGCTGGGACTGTGATAATTCCATCATCAGTAACAGGTACTCCAATCTCCTGCAATCCTTTTCTTTCTTCTTCTGTTAGAATATCAGTATCGTACGTCAACTCTAGGTCTAGTTTCCACTTACGTGGAGGATGATAGGTTGTACTTAAAAGTCCATTGAACCTGCTCATATATTATACCCATTCACTAACCCCGTTTACATTTTCCAGGCGTTGCATGAGTCTTTCAGCACGATTTGTTACTTGCCGGTACCACAGACTGTCTCGCCCTTCTATTGAGGCTACCTGCCAGTTCCGTGATGAAATGGCTTTATTAAACTTTTTAAACTTAGCAAGACGAGGTCTGCCTAAGTTAAACATCATATTTACAAGTATCTCTTGTACTTCGCCTGGTAGTTCTTTCCAGTTGTCGTACAATCTTATACATTCTGAAATAGCTATGTCCAGGTCGTTTTCGAAGCACAACTTTACTCGCTCTTCACTTACTTCTGTACCTATAGGCATTCCTTCCTCTGGGTCAGAATCGAGTATTAAATGCCCAATTCCAAATGTAGGCAACCCCAAGTGGTCTTCGTATATCTCATACTTGACCCCTTCATCAATTTTTAACTGTTCATACACTCTTTCTCTGTTCATTATCTTTTCTCGTTTTATACCAACCTATCTATTCTTTGTGGTACACTTTTTATTAGTTGGCCTTGGCGATTATAAATGTACAGCACCTCTAGTATTGCGTCATCTTTTAACTGTCTTTGTGTTGCTTTCTCTATGACTTGCTCAGACTTTTTCTCCTGAGGGTTCTCGAGGATTTTCTGTACTGGGCTTAGAAAGTTTTTTATCTTTTCCACGGTACCCATGATTTTCTCTCCGTCTCTGCAATTTCTTCATTTGCTTCACTTGCATTCAAATAGTAATTCTCATATGCAAAAATGATAGCTTGCTGTTGCTGGATAAAGGCACGAATGGCACTAATGTTAAGTCCAAGATTCGCATAACCTTCATCTGTAAGTGCAAAGAATACCACTGGTCTTCCATCTAGTTTCTTTACTTGTTCTTCAAAATTCTCTGGTGTAATTACTAGCCATTGTACTGGTAGGCTACGAAGTTCATCTGCTTCTGGCAGAGTAAGTGTGGGTTTTTCTACTGGTGCGCTAACTACTTCTACACGCTGTACTTTAGTCGCACAACTACTGAGCAGGATACAACCAAGGACACTCGCTGTTAAAACTTTGAGCACTTTCTGCCTCCTTTTCATTCTCTGTAAGTTCTGCGCCACTTAGAATGTCAAAACACCGAAGTGCTTTTCTTGATGCAGAATTTATTACTCTTTGTACTGAATCTGGTCTTGCAGCTCCAAGTACTGCGATGTCATGTTCTGCGAGTTTGTTGGCAAGAACATTGTTTTGATTGCGAATGACTCGAAACTCATCATTCACTTTGGTCAATTCTTCACTGGCTCTTGCATAATCTGCTTGTATGCTTTCCAGTGCTTGTGTTTGAGTTTGTACTGCAACTTCTAACTTTGCATTGTTTTCCGTGAGAGCAGCGATACGTGCCTGGCTTTCATTGTAGTACCAGTATCCACCAGCTCCCATAAGAGCGATAACGATTAGTAAATATTGCATAAAATTTTATAAAAGGGGGGTCGAGTTGCCCCGACCCCGCTGCGGTCTTACGACAAAGCGATAATTACAAAAGGTACCAGCATTATTGCTAAACTTGTAATTAAAGCTGAGGTTGTTTCTTTACACTCAGTACTCATGACTTCTCCTAAGAAATACTTATGGTTACGGGACGCTCTTCCTCTGGTAGTTCTTCCACCAGGTCGATGCAAAGTAGACCCCTGTCCATATAGGCTTTTGATAGTTTAATAAATTCACCCACTTTGAAATTGCGTGTAAAACATTTACCACTCAATCCTTTGTAGATATAGTTCTCGTCAGGATTTTCTACTTGCTTTCGGGTTCCTTTTACGCTAAGCACATTTTTGTGTAGAGAGATTTCTACATCCGATTTATCCCAGCCTGGAATAGCTAACTCAATTCGATAGCCATCTTCAACTTTTACTACGTTATATCTCGGATAACCTCCATCTACTGTACTTGCGAAGAAGTCATTCTCTAAGCGGTCAAACCCTAGAAAAAATTTCGGCAGGTCTGCCATTGACAATCTTTGATTTGTCATTGTTTTATCTCCTGTTTTTTGTACCCATACGGTGTACGCTTCGAAGCCCTTTCGGCACTTCCTTTATTGTTTAGACGTGCCAAAACCTCCGCGAAGGAGGTTCTGACTGAGCAGTTGGGTAACAAGGTTGCTCTGACCCCGCTTTAGCTTATGCAGCTAAAGAAAATACCTCATCATTGGCATTTATAAGTTTTGTTGCGTTTACAGTAGCTTCCGCACTGATTCTCCGTAAGTCTATTCTCTCGATAGTCGAATCCTAATCGCCCCCATCAGAAACACACTGTTGCTCGAGGTTGCGACCCTCTTTAGACTTACTGACGCCTAAGCGTGCTCAGTGTGCTTTTGGTGGAGGCGGCGGGAGTTGAACCCGCGTCCTACCTTGTTTTACTACTTACATCAACGAATTATGGTGAAGTCGAAATTACTTCGACTTCATACTCTGAAAAAGAGGAATACTCTTTATAGATTCTTTTAGTAGTATTGATTATAGCCCTTTGTACTTCTAGTCTTGATAAGTAAAGGTCTTTATCAATTTCATTGTTTTTATACTTTTCTGTTAGAATCCTCTGGGCTGCAGAGGCTTCTCGTATTTCTCTGTCTAATATTCTTCGTAGTTTTACGTTCATTAGCCATCCATATATGACGGGTCAAATTCGGTTCCTCTCTCATTCTTTAGAGATATTATGAGGGCTTCAACCTTTTTTGTCAATCTTTTTAACCTCCATGATGCCCAAATAAGTTTAAGTTTATTCATCCTCTTCCTCTGTGAATTGAACATAGCCTTCATCTTCAAGGTAGTTAATACAACTTGTTATTCCTACTCGCCGTCCCAGATAGTAAGAGTGTATTCCACATCCAACCAAACAAAACAGGAAGATTGCATACATCATAGATTTCTCCTTTACGTTACTTCTCGTTGTCCTAGACTGAAATGAGTCTGTTTTGGACAATATACTTCATTTTGAAAAATTATAAACGATTTAACCAAAAATGTCAAGAAAAATTTTTCTTGATGTTTTCAAAAAATAATTCTTGACATTGAAGCTCTCTTCCCGTATAATATGCGTATGAAATTGAGATGGACTGACAAAGAAAGAAACACATTGCGTACCTACTATGGCGTAATTTCAATGGAAGAATTACTTGAAAAACTGCCTGGGAGAAACGCAAATTCTATCTATAAACAAATTAACTACTTGAGAAAGAGAGGTTGGACTTTTGGAAAATAGACAATTAGACTTATTCGAAGCGTATGACCCTTACTTACCTGAGCGTATGCACAAGTATGAAACAGGTAGCTACCCAGATTATGTATATGAAGTGGTAGCCAGCACTGGTATTACTTCAGAGCATTTGATTCAAACTTTCGGAGTTTCGCAGGAGCACTTAGTATGATATTTAAAGTAGAACGCAGTAGCGACTGCTTTGGCGACACGCCCAAAAATGAAAGCCTGAATACGTTGGAAGAATTTATTGACTTTGTTGTTGAATGCCATTATCCTGTCATTGTAAAAGTGAGAAAGGATAGCAAAGAAAAGATTTTAGAAATTTATGATGATTGGAGAGAGTAATGAAATATTTTTTATTAGCAGGTCTACTGGTTGCTCACGCAACCACTGGACAAGAGCACTTTATGCACGACAGTATTGATGACATAATGGAGATTTCAAGCCCTGCTTGTCTAATTAATGGAGTAATAAAGGCTACAGAATACAACCACGAGCTTACTTACAGATATGTAGATAATGTGAAAATTAAGCCTGAGTGGTACAAGTGGGAAAATGAATGTGCGCAGTTTATTCACAACCATTTCACAGACTACGAAATACCTGGCTTGAATAGATTTCACTTAAATACAAGAGTAACAATTACTTATGTGAAAACTCGTGACAACTGGATAATCCAGTCTGTGCTTCCTGGAGGATTGTAATGCCAGATGAATTAGATTTTAACGAAGAGGAGTTTTTGGAAACTTTCGGAGACTCATTAGAAGAACCAACAGAAACAGGAGAGATAAATAATGCCAGTTAAGTTTGCACCGAGCGTACTCAAAGTAGACCGCGCTAATAATAAAAGGTGGTATGAACACTCATATATGAAGTCTCAGTCTATTCAGACTTTGATGGAGGCTATGGAAAAGGCTACTCCAAAGCGTAGGCAAAAACTT
>Ga0255760_10001678_pt1 | contig 21013 bp, 20 predicted proteins | sample 071ome_25_FD_179960 | JGI IMG/M metagenome (GOLD analysis project Ga0255760, IMG submission 179960) | Coastal salt marsh microbial communities from the Groves Creek Marsh, Skidaway Island, Georgia - 071410BT metaG (version 2) | ecosystem: Environmental > Aquatic > Marine > Intertidal zone >... | reverse complement strand
CTGGGGCGGCGGCCACACCGGGCCGGGCCACACGGATGCGCTTGCCGCCGTCCTCATACTCGATTTCGCCGAGCCCCGTTTCCGAGAGCAGGTCCGCCAGCTTGCGGATGAATTCCGCGTCGATGTGGAAAGAATCGCTCATCTGCGGGGCCTAAAGCTCGACCCGCGCGGCGAGCGCGTCGATCGCGAGTACATAGCTCATCGGACCGAAGCCGCAGACCACGCCCGTGGCAGCGGCGCTGATGAAGGACTTGTGCCGGAACTCCTCACGCGCGAAGACGTTCGACAGATGGACCTCCACGATGGGCACGTCCAGCAGGCGCAGCGCGTCATGTACTGCGACGGAGGTGTGGGTATAGGCGCCGGCGTTGATGGCCACCCCGGCCGCATCCGCGCGAGCCTCCTGAATCCAGCCGACCAGCTCGCCTTCGTGATTGGTCTGGCGGAACACCATGTCGAAACCGGCCTTGTCCGCAGTCTCGCGGCACCGGACTTCGATATCGGCAAGCGAGTCACCGCCGTAGATTCCCGGTTCCCGCTCGCCGAGCAGGTTCAGGTTCGGGCCGTTCAGAACCCAGATCGATCGCCGTTCCGCCACGCGTGGTCATCCCGAGGTTTCGATAGAAGCGCCGGTTAGCATGCACCCTCGATTCAGAGCAATCGAGCGCGGGTCAACCGGTTAACGCTGCGGCGATGAAATTTACGCTTCCATTCCCACGTGTTTCGACTATAAGGCGCCACCCATTTTTCAGAGGAACGGGCATGACCGCGAAAATCGATGCATTTCTGGCCAGTGAAAAGCCGGAGACGCCTTGTCTTGTTATCGACGTGGACGAAGTGGCGCACAACTATGCCCAGTTCACCACCCATGCCCCATGGGCGGAGGTGTTCTATGCGGTGAAGGCAAATCCCGCCGCGCCCATTCTGAAACGCCTGAACGAACTGGGTGCGTCATTCGATGCAGCCAGCCCGGCGGAGATCAGGGCCTGCATGGAGCAGGGTGTGCCGGCGGCTCGGATTTCCTACGGCAACACCGTCAAGAAGACCGCGGATGTCGCGTGGGCGCATGAGCAGGGTGTCGAACTGTTTGCTTTCGATAGTTCCGCCGAAATTTCGAAGCTTGCGGAGGCGGCGCCGGGCGCCAAGGTCTTTTGTCGGCTGGTTGTCGCCAATGACGGCGCGCGGTGGCCGTTGTCCCGCAAGTTCGGCTGCGCGCCGGACGAGGCGGAGCAGATGCTGCTCAAGGCGCGCGATGCCGGCCTTGTGCCGTACGGACTGTCGTTCCATGTGGGCAGTCAGCAGATCGAGGCCGACCGGTGGCGCGAGGGGATCAGCTGGTGCGGCACGCTGTTCGGACGACTGGCGGAAGAAGGTGTCGCTCTGGAGATGGTAAACCTGGGCGGCGGCTTCCCGGTCATGTACCGCGACGATGCGGGCCTGGAACTGTCGAACGTTTTCGGCCCCATCGACCGTGCGCTCAGCGACTTTTTTCCCGACAATCGTCCCCGGGTGATGGCAGAGCCGGGCCGTGCGCTTGTCGCTACGGCGGGCAAGCTCTGCACCGAAGTCGTGCTGGCCACGGAGCGCAGCTATGGCGGCTGGCAACGCTGGGTCTATCTGGATGTGGGCCGGTATGGCGGCCTGGCCGAGACCGAGGGCGAGGCCATCCTGTATCCGCTGGAATTGCCGGAAGGCAGCGGCGAGACATCGGCGGCGGTGCTGGCCGGACCGACCTGCGACAGCCATGACGTTTTGTACGAACATGCGACCTATGAAATTCCGGTCGCGATCCAGCCGGGCGACCGGCTCGTCTTCGGCAATGCCGGGGCCTACACCACCACCTATGCCTCGATCGGGTTCAACGGCTTCGCGCCGCTGAGAGAGCACTTCGTCTAGCCGGAGCCCGCGTCCGTGCGGTGGAGCAGCTTGTCCAGCAGACGGGACAGTTGCTCACCCTCGCGCGTGTTCAGTGCGTCCAGCAGGCGGGCCTCATGGGCCAGCGCAATGGGTGCGATCCGGTCATGGACGCCCCGGCCGGATCGCGTGAGCGCGTAGATCGTCCTGCGCCGGTCGTTTGCGTCAGTTCTGCTGCGCACCAGTTCGCGCGACAGGAGGGACTTGGCCGCGCGGCTGACCGTCACCTTGTCCATCTCGGTGTGCGCGCAAATCTCCGCCGCCGATGCGGGGCCGAACCGGCCGAGCACCGCCATCGCCCGCCATTCGGCGACGCTCAGTCCGAAACGGGCGTGATAGTCACGTGCGATGGCGTTGCTGACGCGGTTTGTCAGCACCGACAGCCGGTAGGGCAGGAAGCGTTCGAGCTCCAGGTGTGGAGCTAATCCGGTTTTGCGCGGAGGCATGGCGGCTGCGAATTCGTTGCAGATGTAACGAGGCTACGAACCGCCGGGAGCGGGGTCAACGGTCCCCGGACAGGTGGATGCGGCTCAGTTGCCCGCGTCCAGCCGTGCGCGGACTTGCGTGAACACGTCCTCGAACATTTCGGTGGTCAGCCGTCCGGTGTTCGTGTTGTAGCGCGAGCAGTGATAGCTGTTGGCCAGCAGGACCGGGAAGTCGTCCACCTCAATGTCATGCATGGCATTGTGGCCGAAGGCGAAGGCGGACTGCTTGTAGCCCAGTGCTGCCAGCGTCGCCTTGTGAGCGAGGCCACCGAGCGCGAGGATCACGCGCAGGTTCCCCATCGCTGCCATTTCGTCCACGAAGAACGGGCGGCACGCGTTGACCTCGGCACCGACCGGCTTGTTCTGCGGCGGCACACAGCGCACGGCGTTGGTGATCCGGCAGTCGATCAGCTCCACCCCGTCTTCGGGTGAGGCCTTGTAGGCGCCTTTCGAAAACCCGAACTTCTCCAGGGTCGGATAGAGCAGGTCGCCTGCATAGTCGCCGGTGAAGGGCCGCGCCGTGCGGTTCGCCCCCTTCAGGCCTGGCGCCAGCCCGACGATCAGCAGACGTGAATCCAGGCTACCGAAGCTGGGAACCGGCCCGTTGTGGAAATCCGGAAATTTCTCCGCATTGGCATCGCGAAAGGCCGCGAGCCGGGGGCACAGCGGGCAGTTATGCGCGGGTGCGGCAGGCAGGGAGGCGTTCAAGGTGTCCTATCGACGGCCCGAGGCGGCCTTGTCGTCCTCGAAATCGTCGTCTTCGTCGTCGATGAATTCTTCCTCATCGTCGTCGTAATACTCGTCCTCGTCGTCGTAGTCATCGCCACGCGCAGGGCGGTTGGCGCGCTCGCGCGCGATGTGGTCCTGCAGGGAGGTCAGATCCACGAAACGGTCGGCCTGGCGGCGTAGCTCATCGGCGATGGTCGCGGTGTTGTTCGCGACCGTGCTGATCACCGTGACGCGTGCGCCGCGGCGCTGCACGGCCTCGATCAGCCGGCGGTAGCCGCCGTCGCCGGAAAACAGGACGATGTGGTCCACCTTGTCGGCGATTTCGAGCATATCGACCGCGAGGTCCACATCGATGGAGTTGCGGATGCGCCGCCGCCCGGTCGAATCCGTGAAATCCTTCGCCGGCTTCGTCACCAGGGTGTAGCCGTTGTAGTCGAGCCAATCGACCAGTGGGCGAATCGGAGAGTACTCCTGATCCTCGATCAGCACCGTGTAATAATAGGCGCGGACCAGGTTGCAGCCCTTCCGGAACATGGCGAGCAGCTTCTTGTAGTCGATGTCGAAATCGAGGCCGCGTGCCGTGGCGTACAAATTTGCACCGTCGATAAAAACAACAGTTTTTTCAGTGGTTTTCAGCATTTATCTTAACCTTCGATATCAAATCGCGTCGCTGTCGCGGCTCGCGTATGATGGCTGTAAATCGAGCCGCGTGGGCAGCGGCGTAATTGGATGGCGGCCTAGATAGCCCGACGTGTGGGACGTGTCCAGACAGACCGCGCCGTTTGGGTTCGGAAAATGGGATGATACTGATAGCCTTTGGTGGGAATCTGCCCAATGTGCAACATGGCTCACCTCGTGAGACAATCGAGGCGGCGCTTGGTGCGCTGTGCGAACGCGGGGTATCGGTGCTGGCGCGCTCACGCTGGTATTCCACAGCCCCGGTGCCGCCTTCGGACCAGCCGCGTTTCGTCAATCTTGTGGCCTGGATCGACAGCGCCCTGCTGCCGGGCGAACTGCTCGCCCTGTTGCACGACGTAGAAGAGGAATTTGGGCGTGTGCGCGGTGCGCGCAATGCGGCGCGGGTGCTGGATATCGACCTTCTTGACCACAACGGCGCGATCAGCACGGACTGGCCCGAACTGCCGCATCCGCGCATGGCCGAGCGCGCATTCGTGCTCGTCCCGCTGCACGATGTGGCGCCGGACTGGCGCCACCCGGTCAGCGGTGCGCGTGTCGATGACCTGATCGCCGCGGCCCCCGATCTTGCCGGGGTGGAACTGCTGGACGACGCCACCGGACCGTGACGGTCCTTGCGCGTGGAAATTGTTGGCTTTTCCGGCGTTTGCCCCTATATACCAGCCCAATCCTGAATTCAGACTTGGAGCCGACGCATGGCCCGCGTAACAGTCGAAGACTGCATTGAGCGCGTCTCGAACCGATTTGACCTTGTGATGCTCGCCGCCCAGCGCGCGCGTGAAGTGTCTGCCGGGGCGCCGATCACCGTCGAGCGCGACAATGACAAGAACCCCGTGATCGCGCTGCGCGAGATCGCCGACGAGACCGTCGAGCTTGAGAACCTGCAGGAAGCGCTGATCGTCAGCCAGCAGAAGCATGTCGAGTACGACCTGCCGGAAGAGGACGAGGTCATCGAGCTGCTCGAGTCCGAGAGCAACATCGCCGGTGTGCAGCAGGAAATGCCGGTGGCCGATGGCGAGGAGCCAATGGAGCCGGACATGCCGCAGATGCGCTTCGAGGACGCCGTGGACGAGAGTTCCGACTCATAAGACCGAGCCGGTTTTACGAAGATTTCCGGGCCCGGATGCGCATCGCGTATCCGGGCTTTTTCGTGGGCACGGTTTCAGGTCTAAGATAGCGCCATGATGCGGCAATACGAGCTGGTGGAGAAGGTTCGCGCCTACGATCCGAGCGTGGACGAGGATGCGCTGAACCGCGCCTATGTCTTCGCCATGAAGGCCCACGGCAACCAGAAGCGCGCCTCGGGCGACCCGTATTTCAGCCATCCGCTGGAAGTGGCCGGGATCCTCACAAACTATCACCTGGATACGGCCTCCATCATCACCGCGCTGCTCCACGACACGGTGGAGGACACGGAAGCGACCTCCCAGCAGATCGCCGAGCTGTTCGGAGAGGAAATCGCCCAGCTGGTGGACGGGGTGACCAAGCTCACGCAGCTGGAACTCCAGTCGAACCGCGCCAAGCAGGCCGAGAATTTCCGCAAGCTCCTGCTGGCGATGAGCCGGGACATCCGTGTGCTGCTGGTCAAGCTTGCGGACCGGCTGCACAACATGCGCACCATCGAGCACATGTCGAAGCCGGAGAGCCGCCGGCGGATCGCCCACGAGACGATGGATATCTATGCGCCGCTGGCCGAGCGCATAGGCATGCACGACATCAAGGACGAGCTGGAAGACCGCGCGTTCCGGGAGCTCTATCCGGACGCTCGCGATTCCATCGTGCGTCGGCTCGAATTCCTGCGCACCGAGGGCAAGAGCATCGTGGAATCGGTGCTGGAGGAGTTGCGCAAGCTGTTCGCGGAAGCGGGCATGGAGGTCGATATCGCGGGGCGTGAGAAATCGCCTTACTCGATCTGGCGCAAGATGCAGCGCACCCAGAGTTCCGTGGAACAACTGTCCGACATCATTGCGTTCCGGGTGATCGTGCCATCGGTGCCCGAGTGCTACCAGGCTCTCGGCATCGTCCATGGGCGCTACAGGGTCGTGCCGGGCCGGTTCAAGGACTACATCTCCACGCCCAAGCCGAACGGCTACCGCTCGCTGCACACCGGCGTGCTGGGCCTGGCGGAACACCGGATCGAGATCCAGATCCGCACGCCGGAGATGCATGACGTGGCCGAGCGCGGCGTGGCTGCCCACTGGGTTTACAAGGATATCGGTTCCGGCCCGGCTTCCAACGCGGTGCGCGAGGAAAGCAAGCAGTACCGCTGGCTGCAGGAGCTTCTGGAAATCCTGGAGAACGCGGCGGCGCCGGAAGACTTCCTGGCCCACACGCGCATGGAGATGTTCTCCGACCAGGTGTTCTGCTTCTCGCCAAAGGGCGATGTGTATTCGCTACCGCGTGGCTCCACGCCCATCGATTTCGCCTACGCCGTGCACACCGATATTGGCGACAAATGCGTGGGCGCCAAGATCAACGGCCGTAACATGCCGCTGCGCACCCAGCTGCAGAACGGCGACCAGGTCGAAATCCTGATATCCCGCAACCAGACCCCGTCGCCCGACTGGGAAAAGCTGGTGGTGACGGGCAAGGCGAAGGCCCGCATCCGGCGCGTGCTGCGAGAGATCGAGATGCGCCAGTATGTCGATCTGGGCCGGAGCATCCTCGACAAGGCGTTCGGGCGCATCGAGGAGAATCTTGACGACGAGACACTCAAGCCCGTGCTTCGCGAATTCCACGCCGAGACGGTGGACGATCTGTTCGCCATGCTGGGGCAGGGTATCTACACCGGACGGGATGTCGTGCGCCTCGTTCATCCGGACAAGGACGATTCCGCCGACGGCCGCAAGTCGGGCGGTTCACTGTTCTCGCTCCGCCGGCGGCGGAAGCTGCCCATCGAGGCCGACAGCAAGCACTCGGTACCCATCAGCGGGCTGACACCGGGCATCGCGGTGCACCTGGCAAAATGCTGCTACCCGCTGCCGGGCGACCGCATCGTGGGCATTGCCACAACGGGCAAGGGCGTGACCATCCACACCATCGACTGCATGACGCTGGAAGCCTTCGCCGACAGCCCCGAACGTTGGGTCGATGTGTCCTGGGATCCGAACGCCGATCTGGCGAGCGAAGAGCTTGTCAGCCGCCTCAACGTGACCCTAGTCAACGAACCGGGTGCGCTGGCCGAGATGGCCGCGACCATCGCCGGCGCACAGGGCAATATTTCCAACCTGAAGTTCACCAACCGCACGCCGGATTTCTTCGACATGCTGGTCGATATCGAGGTGATGGACGCCAAGCATCTCAACGCCATCGAGACCACGCTGCGCAGCCACGGGTCGGTGCGTTCGGTCGAACGGGTGCGGAGCTGAGCGGCGCGGGCCTTGACCTTGCGCCGCCATCGTCCAATTCTAGAACACAGGCCCGAAAGAGCGAGATTCCTCAATGACTTCTGACCTGCGGCTCGGCGTCAACGTCGATCATGTCGCGACCATTCGAAATGCGCGGGGCGGGGGACACCCTGATCCGGTTCGCGCGGCGCGCGCGGCGGCGGATGCGGGGGCGGATAGCATCGTCGCGCATCTGCGCGAGGACCGGCGGCATATCTCCGACGACGATCTGCAGCGCCTGATCGCCGCCATCGACATTCCTCTGACACTTGAAATGGCGGCGACGGACGAGATGCTGGGCATTGCCCTGCAGCATGCGCCCCACGCCGTCTGCATCGTGCCCGAGCGGCGTGAGGAACGCACCACGGAAGGCGGGCTCGACGTAGTGTCGGGGCACAACCACCTGAAACGTTTCGTCGATGAACTCGGTGACCGGGGCGCCATCGTTTCCATGTTCATCGAGCCGGACGACGCGCAGCTCGACGCGTCCCGGTCCATCGGCGCGCCCGCCGTCGAGATCCACGTCGGCGCTTACTGCGATGCGGTCGTCGCGGGAGAACACGACCGGGCGGAGAATCATCTGGCCCGCATCGTCGCGGCGGCGGAGTACGGGGCCGGGATCGGCCTCAAGGTTCATGCAGGTCACGGCATCACCTTCGAGACGGTGGGGCCGGTGGCGGCCATCCCCCAGATCGAGGAGCTGAACATCGGGCATTTCATCATCGGCGAGGCGATCTTCGGCGGGCTCGACAGTTCGATCCGGCGCATGCGCTCGCTGATGGACACGGCCCGGGCCGAGGCCATTGCATGAGCGAGGACAATCCGGTCAAGGCGAACCTGCCGATGTATCCGATGATTATCGGGCTCGGCAGTGACCTGATCGACATCACCCGGGTCGAGCGGACCCTGGAACGTTTCGGCGAGCGCTTCACGCAGCGCTGTTTCACCGAGGTGGAGCGCACCAAGTCCGACCGCCGTGCCAACCGGGCGGACAGCTACGCCAAGCGCTATGCCGCCAAGGAGGCCTGCTCGAAGGCACTGGGGACCGGCTTCCGCAAGGGCGTGTTCTGGCGCGACATGGGGGTGGTGAACCTGCCCTCGGGCAAGCCGACCATGAAGCTGACCAACGGCGCCGCGGCGCGCCTGGCGGAAATCACCCCGCCCGGAATGAAGCCGCTGATCGAGCTGTCGCTGACGGACGAGCCGCCGCTGGCGCAGGCGATCGTCATCATTTCCGCAATTCCTGATACTGAGGACTGACCGGGGACCGGTCGTGCCGGCATCAGGTTATCCATTCGTGACTGGTGAAATCGGCTGCGGGCCGGTAGAAACCGCTCCCGTAGCGACGCTGCGAACAGCAGGGGCCAGATAATGGCGAAAGACCGAACGAGGAAACCTTCCAGCACCTGGGAGACCGTGCGCACGATTGTCTATGCGCTGCTGATCGCGGGGCTGGTCCGGACATTCGCGTTCCAGCCGTTCAACATTCCGTCGGGCTCGATGATCCCGACGTTGCTGATCGGCGATTACCTGTTCGTCTCCAAGTATTCCTATGGCTATAGCCGCTATTCCTTCCCGTTCGGGCTGGGTTTCTTCTCGGGCCGAATTCTTGACGGCGCCCCGGAGCGCGGTGATGTCGCGGTCTTTCGCCAGCCACCGCTGAACAAGGTCGATTTCATCAAGCGCCTTGTCGGCGTGCCCGGCGACCGCATCCAGCTGATCAACGGCCAGCTCATCCTCAATGGCCAGCCCGTCCCGCGCCGGCGGATCGAGGACCATATGTCCCGGGACTTCAGAGGGAACGTCCGCCGCGTGCCGCAATATATCGAGACCCTGCCCGACGGGCGCAGCTACACCGTGCGCGAAAGCCTGGGCGACCGTGGACCGGCGGACAACACGCGTGAGTTCGTCGTGCCGCCGGATCATTACTTCGCGATGGGTGACAACCGGGACGACAGCAACGACAGCCGGAGCTGGGGTTTCGTGCCGAAGGACAACCTGATCGGCCGCGCCGAGATTATCTTCTTCTCGACCGACGGTTCGGCCGGCTGGCTGGAACCGTGGGGCTGGATCCAGGCCACGCGATTCAGCCGCATCTTCGATTCCATCGAATGAAGCAGGTGGACCAGGGCTTCGAGCAGCTCTGCGCGGCGCTCGGCCATTCCTTTTCCGAGCCAACGCTGCTTGTCCGCGCGCTCAGCCATTCCAGTGTCGCGGGCTCGAAATCCTACGAGCGGCTGGAGTTTCTCGGTGACCGGGTGCTGGGCCTCGCCGTGGCCCAGCTTCTGCTCGACCGCTTTCCCTTTGAGAATGAGGGAGAGATCGGCCGACGGTTCGCGGCGCTGGTGCGGGCCGACACGCTCGCGCAAGTGGGTGCGGAGCTGGGCCTGGCGGACTACGCCAAGGCTGGCCCGGGAGTGGTCAATGAGGGCATTGTCGCCGACATGGTCGAGGCCGTGATCGCCGCGCTGTACCTCGACGGCGGCATGGACGTGGCGCGCGCCTTCGTCCGCAGGACCTGGGACCCGCTGGTGGAAACCCGCTCGCGCCCGCCGCGCGATGCGAAAACGGCGCTGCAGGAATGGTCCCAGTCCAAGGGGCGCGGCCTGCCAGCCTATCAGGATGTTGAGCGTTCGGGCCCGGACCACGCACCGGTGTTCACGGTTGAGGTGCGGCTTGCCGATTTCGCGCCGCAACGCGCGCAGGGCGCGAGCAAGCGCGCCGCCGAGCAGGAGGCTGCGGCCATGATGCTGCGCGAACTGGGAGTGTCACATGATGGCTGAACCGGGCATGCGCTGCGGCGTCGTCTCTATCCTGGGCGCGCCGAATGCGGGCAAATCGACACTCGTGAACCGTCTGGTCGGGGCCAAGGTGTCCATCGTCTCGCCCAAGGTGCAGACCACGCGCATTCGCGTGCGGGGTGTCGCGCTGATCGACGAGACCCAGATCGTCTATGTCGATACGCCGGGGATTTTCGCGCCCAAGCGGCGGTTGGACCGGGCGATGGTCGATGCCGCGTGGAGCGGGGCGTCGGACGCCGACGCCATTGTGCTGTTGGTCGATGCGGCGCGCGGGATCGACACCGACACGCGGCGGATCGCGGAAGGCCTGAAGGAACGCGGCGCGGCGGCGATCCTGGTTCTGAACAAGGTCGATGCCGTGAAGCGCGAAGCGCTGCTGGCGCTGTCGGAGGAGCTCAATTCGTTGGCCGGTTTCGACGCGACCTTTATGGTCTCCGCGCTCAACGGCAGCGGGGTCGAGGATCTGGAGCGCCATCTGGTCTCGCGGATGCCTTCGGGGCCGTGGCTGTTTCCGGAAGATGAGATTTCCGACCTGCCGCAGCGCCTGCTGGCTGCCGAGATCACCCGCGAGAAGGCCTATCTGCGTCTGCATCAGGAACTGCCCTATGCGCTGTCGGTCGAGACCGAGGCCTGGCAGGACTTCGATGACGGCAGCGTGCGGATCGAGCAGTCGATCACGGTGGAGCGGGATTCCCAGAAGGGGATCGTCGTGGGCAAGGGCGGGCAGATGATCAAGCGCATCCGCGCCGAGGCCCAGCAGGAACTCGCCGAGCTTCTGGACCGGCCCGTGCACCTGTTCGTGCGGGTGCGCGTGCGCGAGAACTGGGCCGACAATCCCGGGCATTACCGCGAATGGGGCCTGCGCTTCGACGCGTGAACGGCTTTCGACTGACTCGGTGCGGGGTTTCATGCTCCATGGAACCGGCAAATTTGCGCGGATAAACCCGTATGGAATGGCGTGACGAGGCAATCGTGCTGGCGGCCCGGCCGCATGGTGAGGGAGCTGCGGTGGTGCAGCTTCTCACCCGTGAGCACGGCCGCCACGCCGGGCTGATGCATGGCGGCAACTCGCGCAGCAAGCGCGGCGTGGTCGAGCCGGGCAACCGGGTCGATGCCGTCTGGCGCGCGCGGCTGACCGAACATCTCGGGCGCTACACCATCGAGGCGACCCGGCATTATTCAGCTGACTTCATGGACGACCCCGCGCGCCTTGCGGCGTTGTCGGCGGCCTGCGCGGTGACCGAGACCGTGATTCCCGAACGCGAGCCCCATCCCGGCCTTTTCGAGGCGACGGGCGCACTCCTGAACGCGCTGGCGGCGGGGGAGGACGACATCTGGCCTGCCGTTTATATCCAGTGGGAACTGGGCCTGCTGCGCGAGCTCGGCTTCGGCCTCGATCTGACCTCCTGCGCGGCGACGGGTGAGGTTGAGAACCTGATCTACGTCAGCCCGCGCACGGGCAGGGCCGTCTCCCGCGCGGCGGGGGACCCCTACAAGGAACGCATGCTGGCATTGCCGGGCTTCCTGCGTCCGGACGGGCGCGGTGGCGGGGCCGAGGCCGCCGATTTCGCTGACGGGCTGCGCCTGACGGGGCACTTCCTGGCCCGCCATGCCTTCGATCCGCTGGACCGGCCGCTGCCGGCGGCGCGCGAGCGGCTGGAGACCCTGATCGGGCGTGCCGCAAAACCCGTGGATGAGGGCGAGGATACCCACAGTTCCGATTGTTGAGCGGAATCAGGTCCGCGCCCTAGAAATAGGGCCGTTCCACAGGAGTTTCTGACATGACGGTCGTCGGCGGGGTTCGCCAGGAAGCCTTCAAGGACGCGCTCAGTTCGCGCTACCTCAGCTATGCGCTGTCCACCATCACGGCGCGTTCGCTGCCGGATGTGCGTGACGGGCTGAAACCGGTCCATCGCCGGCTGCTGCATGCGATGCGCCAGCTTCGCCTCGATCCCGACCAGGGTTACAAGAAATGCGCCCGCGTGGTCGGCGACGTCATGGGTAAGTATCACCCCCATGGCGACCAGGCGATCTACGACGCCATGGTGCGCCTCGCCCAGGAATTCGCCGTGCGCTATCCGCTGGTCGATGGCCAGGGCAATTTCGGCAACATCGACGGCGATAACGCGGCGGCCATGCGCTACACCGAAGCGCGCATGACCGAGGTCGCGCAGGCGCTGCTGGAAGGCATCGACGACGACGCGGTGGATTTCCGCGAGACCTATGACGGCGAAGGCAGCGAGCCGGTCGTCCTGCCCGCCAACTTCCCCAACCTGCTGGCCAACGGCGCGTCCGGCATCGCGGTCGGCATGGCGACCAGCATTCCGCCGCACAATGTGGGCGAGATTTGCGATGCCCTGTCGCACCTGCTGAAAACGCCCAACGCGACCATCGCCAAGCTTGTCGATTTCATGCCGGGCCCGGACTTCCCGACTGGCGGCGTGCTGGTGGAGGACCGGGCGAACATCGTCGAGGCCTACACCTCCGGGCGTGGCAGCTTCCGCATCCGCGCGCGCTGGGAGACGGAAGATCTGGGGCGCGGCCAGTATCAGGTGGTCGTCACCGAGATTCCCTACCAGGTGCAGAAGGCGCGGCTGGTCGAGCGCATCGCGGAACTGATGGTCAACCGCAAGCTGCCGCTGCTGGGCGACATCCGCGACGAATCCGCCGAGGACATCCGCCTCGTGCTGGAGCCCAAGAGCCGCAACGTCACCCCCGACATGCTGATGGAGAGCCTGTTCCGCAACACCGAGATGGAAGCGCGGATCTCGCTCAACATGAACGTGCTGGATGCCGACAACGTGCCGCGCGTGATGACGCTCCGCGAGGTGCTGCAGGCCTATCTGGACCACCGCCACGATGTGCTGGTCCGGCGCACCAATTACCGCCTCGGCAAGATCGAGGAACGTCTGAACGTCCTCCACGGCTACATGATCGTGTTCCTGAACCTCGACGAGGTGATTGCGATCATCCGGGAGGAGGACGATCCCCGCGCGGTGATGAAGAAGCGCTGGGATCTGAACGACGCCCAGGTCGATGCGATCCTCAACATGCGGCTGCGCTCGCTGCGACGGCTGGAGGAAATCGCGATCCGCCAGGAGATCGACGGGCTGGAGGGCGAGCAGAAGACCCTGCGCGGCCTGCTGCGCGACAAGGCGAAACGCACCAAGCATCTGGCCAACGAGGTCGCGGAGCTGAAGAAGAAGTTCGGCCCCAAGACGGAACTCGGCCGCCGCCGGACCGAGATCGGCGACGCACCCGATCCGGTGGAGGTGCCGCTGGACGCGATGATCGAGCGCGAGCCCGTGACCGTCGTCTGCTCGGACAAGGGCTGGGTGCGCACCATCAAAGGGCACAACGTCGATCCCAAGGAGCTGAAGTTCAAGGAAGGCGACAAGGGCCGCTTCGTGCTTACGGCGGAGACAACGGACAAGCTGCTGGTGTTTGCGACCAACGGGCGCTTCTACACGGTCGGCGTGGACAAGCTGCCGGGCGGTCGTGGACATGGCGAGCCGCTGCGCCTGATGTTCGACCTGGGCAACGATGCCGATATCGTCGCGCTGCGGATTCACAAGCCGGGTGCGAAGCTGGTGGTCGCGTCGTCCGACGGCCGCGGCTTCATCGTCCCGGAGGACGATGTGATCGCCCAGACCCGAACGGGCAAGCAGGTGCTGAACGTGAAGGGCGATGTGGAGGCGGCGGCCTGTGCCCCGGTCGAGGGCGACCAGATCGCGGTGCTGGGTCGGCTGCGCAAGCTGCTGATCTTCGCACTGTCCGAGCTGCCCGAGATGACGCGCGGGCGCGGTGTGAAGCTGCAAAGCTACACCCGCGACAGTCTCGCCGATGTGGCGACCTTCAGCATGGCGGAAGGCCTGACCACGGCGACGGCGACCGGAACCGGACATTCACGGCCGATGAACTGAAAGAATGGGTGGGCAAGCGCGCCCAGGCCGGGCGGAAAGCACCGCGCGGGTTCCCCTCGGCGCCGCGTTTCTCCTGATTTCGGATCTGTTGAGCACCGGAATCGAAGCTGTTAACTGTTGCGGACGAACTTGATCCGCCGAAACGGAGACGAACCATGCAGGTATCCGCGGGCACGGCCCCGACACTGATCAACGCGATCTGGCCGCGCGAGACGGGCGGCGTTCTGCGCCTCGCGCTCCTTGCCATCGTTGGCAGTGCGCTGATGGCGGTTTCCGCCAAGATCCAGGTGCCGATGTATCCGGTGCCGATGACCATGCAAACCTTCGCCGTGCTGGTGATCGCCATGGCCTATGGCGCGCGCTTGGCCGGTGCGACGCTTCTTCTTTACCTTGCCGAGGGTGCGGTCGGCCTGCCGGTCTTTGCCAGCGGCGCCGGGCTCGCCTACATGGCGGGGCCGACGGGCGGTTATCTTGCAGGGTTCCTTGTGGCGGCGGTCCTTGTCGGCTGGCTGGCGGAGCGCGGCTGGGACCGCAATCCGGCACTGACGTTCCTCGCGAATGCAGCCGGAACTGCGATTATCTTCGTTCTGGGCGTGGCGTATCTGTCCACGCTGGTCGGCGGTGTGGATGTGGCCTTCGAGAAAGGCTTGGCCCCGTTCGCGATTGGTGCACTGGTTAAGGTTTCGCTGGCAGCGGCGGTGCTGCCGCTGGTGTGGAAGTTCCTGCCCCGGCGCTAGACGCAGCATCTGCGTAAAGAGAAACGGCCGCCCCCATCCGGGGCGGCCGTTTTCTTTTTGTGGCTATCCGTGCCGTCAGAAGCTCAGAGAGATATCCCGGTGGATGGCGAGGCAGGACGCAATGCTGTCGGTGTACTCCGACGGCAGACGGTCGAGCTGACGCAATCCGATGGTCGTCGCGATGGCCGCTTCGTACTTCGCGAGGCCGTCAGCGAGTTCACCGGCGGCGCGGCTGCGCCATGCGCGTTCATCCTCATAGAGCGCAACGGCCTTCTGCGCGGTCTCCAGAGCCCGGTCGGGCCGGGGTGACCGCGCGGTGAGGTCTCGGCGTGCCTTGGTGAGTTCGGAACGGATCGCGCTCGTATCGGCAAGTTCCGCAAGTCCCGATTCCGCGGACTTCAGGGCTTCGACCGCATCCTCGACGGACGAGGTCTCGATCTTGGCGGGAAGCGCCGCCATCTCGTCCTGCATTGTGGCGAAGCCGTCGGCGCCTTCGAGGATCGCCAGGGTCTCCATGATCGGTGTGTAGGCCTGATCGACGTTCCGCCTGTAGCCGAGACGAGCGCGCTTTTCGGCGCTTGCCAGCGTGCGATACTTCTTGCGGAAATCTTCCCAGCCGGCCGGGAGCGAACCTTCCAGCCGCGCCACATCTTCCTTCAGGGCTTCAATGTTGTCCTCGATGGCGGCGAGCGTGTCGGACTCGATGCCTTCGGCGCGGCGCAACCGGCGCAGTTCGTCCTGCAGGTCGTCGAGTTCGTCCTCCGCCTCGTGGATCTGGGACTTCGTACTGCGCACCTGCCGGTGGATGGGCTTGTACTGCGGCGCGTAGTCCTCGACCGCGGCCTCCGCCTCACGCACATCCTCGACAAGCTGGAATGTCGCAAGTGCCTTATCGAAGCTGCCAGACAGTTCCTTCGCCCGTTTCTCGGGCAGGTAGCTGATATTCAGCGTCTTGCCCTGCTCGATGGCTGCGACCAGATCTGGCCGCCTGTCGTCGTAAAGCTCGAACAGATGCTCCTCGATGCAGGCCTGCAGGCGCGGGTTTTTCGGCGGCGGCGCGGTTTCCGCCGACAGGAATGACTGGTTGGGCAGGAAGTTCACCAGCGAGGGGAAGGCACCGACGATGGCGAGCCCCAGAAGCTGCAGTCCGATGAAGGCGGCGACGCCCCGGTACATCTCGGTCGTCTTCACCTGCGGCGGCGCGACGCCACGCAGGTAGAACAGCGCGAAGCCGAATGGTGGTGTCAGGAACGAGGTCTGCATGTTGACGCCGATCATCACGCCCAGCCAGACGGCGGTGATGTTGGCGGACGGATCTTCCAGCAGGATCGGTGCGACGATGGGCACGACGACCACGGCGATCTCGATGAAGTCGAGGAAGAAGCCGAGGATGAAGATCACCGCCATCACGACGATGAACTGGGTCCAGAAGCCACCCGGCAGCCCGCCGAGGAAATCGCGCACCAGCTCCTCGCCGCCGAAGGCGCGGAAGGCGGCGGTCAACATCGCGGCGCCGAGCAGGATGATAAAGACCATCGAGGTGGTCTTGGCTGTCTCGATCATCACCCCGCGAAGGGTGTCGTCGATCCTGTACACGCGCCAGCCGCTCCAGATGACGGCGAACAGGAACACACATACGGCAATGACTGCCAATGTGATGCCAAGGACGTCGTCGCTGGTGTCGATGCTCTTCACATTCAGGTCGAACATCGACAGCAGGACGAAAATCACAGCCACGGCGGCGACGGCGAGGATCGCGGGGATAAAGGCACCGCGCTTGCCCTCCAGCAGCCGGTAGCCCGCCATGATGATGGCGCCGGCCGCACCGATGGCACCGGCCTGGTTCACCGTTGCGATGCCCATGATGATCGAGCCGAGCACCGCCAGGATCAGGGCCAGTGGCGGGATCAGGACGAGGAACACCCGAAAGGCGAACTTCAGGTCGAACGCGCCTTCGCGGTGCACCGCCGGTGCATTCTTCGGGCGAAGGATCGCGAAAATCAGGATGTAGGCGATGTACAGGCCGACCAGAACGAGGCCGGGCAGGAACGCACCCAGAAACATGTCGCCGGCGCTGGTGGACGTGATGTCCAGTTCGCTGGGCATGTTGAACTCGCCGGTCGCTTCCTTGTACTCAGCCTTGCGCGCGGTGCTGGCCTGGTCCGACGCGCTGGAAAGCTGGTCGGCGAGGATGATGAGGACGATAGACGGCGGGATGATCTGTCCCAAGGTGCCCGAAGCCGCGATCGTGCCGGTGGCCAGCGAGTGCGAGTAGTTGTTGCGCAGCATCGCGGGCAGGGAGATCAGGCCCATGGCGACGACGGTCGCGCCGACGATACCCGTGGTCGCCGCGAGCAGCGCGCCCACAATAACGACCGAAATGCCCAGACCGCCCGGAACGGGCCCGAACAGCTGCGCCATAGTGACCAGCAGGTCTTCGGCAATCTTGGACCGCTGCAGCATGATGCCCATGAACACGAACAGCGGGATGGCTATCAGGGTATCGCGTTCAACTTCCCAATAGACCCCTCTGAAGTTTGTCACCCCGGCGGTCAGCCACTGGATCGGTCCGTCCTGGGCGAAATAGCTGCCGACGTCGCCCGCGAACAGCCAGCCGCAGAACGACGCGATGGCGATGGTCAGAATGGCGGAGCCCGGCAGCGCGAACGCGACCGGGTAGCCCATGGCCAGCGCGCCGGCCATCAGCAGGATCAGGAGGACGATGAAGAACACTTCCATGACGTACGTCTCTCCCGGTTACGGTGCTGGATGTTCCGGCGGCGGTGCCTTGCCGGGTTCGTTCCGCAAGTCCGCGACCGCTGACAGGAAATAGCTCGCGAACTGGATCATCATCGAGACCGCGAAGACCGCAAGGAAACCGGCCATCAGATACTTCACATAGAGACCGAAGCCGCTTTGCGAGGTCTCGAAGCTGAGCAGTGGGCTGTTGATGACCGTGGCCTTTCCCGCCATGCCCATCGACAGGATGACCCAGCACAGCGGGATACCCAGGAACAGACACCCGATGGTATTGGCCCAGGCCTTTCCGCGCTCGCTGAAGCCGGTGTAGATCACGTCCACGCGGACATGGCCTTCCTCGGTCAGCGTGTAGGCGCTGGCGAACAGGAACAAGGCGGCATACCAGAAGCGCACCAGGTCACCCATGAACGCCTGCTCATAGGAAAAGATAAACCGCGCGATCACGATCTGCAGTTCCGCGACGACCACCAGCAGCGCCAGCCACGTAAACCCGAGTGAACGGGTGAAGGCTGCGATGATCACCGAGACCGCAATCAGCGGAAGATGTACGTATGTCCCCCGGATTTCTGAAAGTCCTAGATCAGTTTCCAGCTTTTGCCCGACGAAGGAAGCGAGAAAGCCCTCGACGCGCAGGAAAGAGATCACGGCATCCACCAAGCCGATCAGCAGGACCGACCAGAAGGCTGCGCGGATGATGAAGGCGGCCATGGCGCTCAGGCGGGCCGAGTCCACGCGCAAGGGCTGCCGCCCGGTGGAGAAGGTATAGACGGCGACAAGGCCGACAAGGACGACATAGAGGAGGAGCTGTATCCAGCCGAGTGTCACGCCGCCACCTTCGAGCGGCTTGCCGGATGTTCCCGCGCCGAACCAGCCCAGATGCGAGAACAGGCCGCTGATGCCCGGCCAGTCCTGCCAGAGGGTCAGGTAGTTGTTTATGAGGAAGGCAAACATCGCCGCGACAATGCCCAGCGCGGCGATACGGATCAAAATGGCCGACAGCGGCCCTTTTGCCGCGGGGATGTCTTCGAGCGCGGTTGCCGTCATGTCGTGTGGTTCCCCCCTGTTTGGCAAAATCCACGCCAGGTGAGGCGGGCCGCTTCTGTCGCCGGCGCCGCCATCACGTTTGCGTCACCCCCACATGGAAAACGGAGCCGATGGGGCTCCGTTTTCGCGATGTGGTGAGTGGTCCCGACTAGAGGCCGAGCACGCGGTTGCGCTGCTGGACGTAGGCCTGGTCCGAAATGTTCGTCCAGCCGCCCACTTCCCGGCGCGCGTTGAGGAAGCTTTCGTGAATGCGCTTGGCGAGATCGCTGTGCGCCACGACTTCCGCGTACACTTCGTCGGAGGCCTTGCCGAAGCTGTCGTAGATCTCGTCCGAGAACTGACGCAGCTCGACGCCCTGGTTGTTGATGAGCTGAGCCAGCGACGCGCCGTTCTTGGCGTTGTACTCGGACATCATCACGTCGTTTTCCATGCTCGCGGCAGCTTCGATCATGAGCTGGTCGGACTTGGACAGCTTGCTCCAGAACGACGCGTTCATGCCGACGGCCAGCATTGAGCCCGGCTCGTGCATGCCCGGGTAGTAGTAGAACTTCGCGGCTTCGTAGAACTTCATGACCTGGTCGTTCCACGGGCCCACCCACTCGGTGGCGTCGATCGCACCCGAGACGAGGTTTTCGTAGATCTGGCCGCCCGGCAGGGAAACCGGCGAGGCACCCAGCTTGGCCATGACGTCGCCGCCCAGACCCGGGATGCGCATCTTCAGACCCTTGAGGTCATCGGCCGTGTTGATTTCCTTGTTGAACCAGCCGCCCATCTGGACGCCGGTGTTGCCGCACATCAGGCCCTTCAGGCCGAATTCGCTGCCGAGTTCGTCCCAGAGCTCCTGGCCACCGCCGAAGCGAATCCAAGCGTTCATCTCGGTGTAGGTCAGGCCGAACGGAACGGCTGTAAAGTAGGCCCAGCCCGGATGCTTGCCTTTCCAGTAGTAGTCGGCAGCGTGATAGGCCTGTGCGTTGCCCGAGGCGACCTCGTCGAACGAGTCGAACGCACCGACGCGCTCACCGGCGGCGAAGTATTCGACCTTGATCCGGCCTTCGCTCATTTCGTCGAGGCGTTCGGCGAAGCGCTGGGCGCCCGTGCCGAGGCCGGGGAAATCGCGCGGCCAGGTGGTAACCATAGCGAAATTGATGCGATCCTTTACCACCGCGGGCGCGGCAGGCTTTTCGGCAATCGGTGCAGGTTTTGGTGTTTCTTTCTGCGAGGTCAGGACGGCAGCAGTGGCGCCGACACCGACGACACCGCCCACAGCGGCGCCTGCAATGAAATCTCGTCTGTTCATTGAACTCCCCAGTTCAGATTGGTTTATTCTCAAACCACGGCATTTCTCTCTTGATGAAAAAAACCGCAGTCAACAAAGCGTAGTCGCTTCTTCTGGAATCGACATTAAGACAGGGATTTGGAGGGCGCAACGGGACGCACGCCATACAAAAGTATGACGGCCGAGGCTAGCTGGATTCGCCGGTCCCGGGCAGCGGGCCGCCCTGCCAGCCGTTCACACCGAGATGCTCGATCGGCCGGAAGCGGTTCTTGTAGGCCATCTTCGCGCTGTCCGCGATCCAGTAACCCAGATAGACATGGGGTTTTCCGGCTGCGCGGGCGCGTTCCAGCAGCCACAACACGCAATAGGTTCCGAGACTACGTTCCTCGAGATCCGTCTCGAAGTAGCTGTAAACCGCTGAGTAACCGCTGGAGAGGCGGTCGGTCAGACATGCGCCCACGAGCTTGCCTTCGGGATCGCGGATCGAGACGAGTTCTGTCTGCACGACCGAATCCTCAACCATGGCCCGGAAGTCGGCATAGGACATCGTCGCCATCTCGCCGCCGCTGTGGCGCGTGTTCTGGTAGCGCGCAAACAATTCGTAATGCTCTTCGCTGGCGCGCGCCGGGCCGGGGCTGACGTTCAAATCCTCATTGCGTTTCCACACGCGCTTTTGCGAGCGCGACATCGTGAAGGTCGCGACCGGGATGCGCACGGGCACGCACGCATTGCAGCCCGGGCAGGCGGGCCGATAGACGATGTGATGGGAACGGCGAAACCCGGCCTGGGCGAGCTGATCGTGCATCGCCGGGGCCTGCACGCCGTGCAGTTCGGTGAACAGGTTCCGCTCGACCCGCCCCTCGAGGTAGGGGCAGGGCATCGGCCCGGTGCGGTAGAACACGAGCGGCGGTTTGGGCGCCTGTGTGGTCATCGAGCCTTCCGGGAACGCCTTTCCAGTGAGGCGGTGAGTCTAGCTTCTCGTCTGCAGCCGCGCAAAATTCTTGCGCGTCATTTTTCGATCAGCCCGGGGCGTGGCCGTTGTCGAGCTCGGTTTTCTGGGCCGGCGGGGCGGCCGGCTCCATCGCCGGCTCTGTCGCACCGAGTTCGCTGGGAGCAACGGTGTCGCGAATTTCGATCGGCACAGCGTTCTCTCGCAGCAGCACGATGGAGATGCGGCGGTTGCGTTCGCTTTCCGGATCGTCCGGCAGCAGCGGGTCGGTGTCGGCCCGGCCCTGCACGAGCGCGATCCGTTCGGCTTCGAG
>Ga0255760_10001672_pt1 | contig 21057 bp, 17 predicted proteins | sample 071ome_25_FD_179960 | JGI IMG/M metagenome (GOLD analysis project Ga0255760, IMG submission 179960) | Coastal salt marsh microbial communities from the Groves Creek Marsh, Skidaway Island, Georgia - 071410BT metaG (version 2) | ecosystem: Environmental > Aquatic > Marine > Intertidal zone >... | reverse complement strand
TGGGCCAAAAAGGGGATTTCCCCTTCCTCCCTAAGCAGTTACTTGCGTGATCCCTCCGAATTTTATAACCGATACATACTTGGAGTTCGTGCGCCGATACAATGGGCTGAGGCCATGGATCCACGACAAAGCGGCACCATATTGCACGAAGTTTTTGAGCACATATACACCCCTTATATCGGCAAAATACTTCTAATAGAGGATTATAAGCATTTAGAATCCGAATTTGACCAATCCCTCACGCAGCAATACGCAAAATTTCACGGCGGGAATACCCGGCGGACAGGGAGAAATTATCTAATATTCGAGGCCCTCAAACACTACGGTCATACCTTGTTGAAGGTCGAGAAAAAAAAGATTGTTGCAGGCGCAACGATCGAAATCTTATCCCTCGAAAAAGAGGTCCAAAACACACTGGTTTTGCCAAGTTCCGGAGCCACCATCGCCCTCAAAGGGCATATTGATCGGATAGATCGATACAACGATCAGATTAGAATTATTGATTATAAATCGGGCAAAATCGATCCTGCGTCTCTACACCTCAAGGATTGGGACAAACTACTTTCGCAAGAAAATCCAGCACCGGCTTTTCAGCTATTGACCTACGCCTATCTCTATCATTTGGCCCACCCAAAGCAATTGATTTCTGCGGGGATTATTGCGTTTCAAAACAGCTCAAGTTATACATTGCCGCTGCGTTGTCCGGATCAAGAAAAAAAGGACAAAAACGAATACAACCTCTCCAATCAGCACTTTTTAGATTTTGAAAATCAATTGATACGACTGATTGAAGAAATCATGAATCCTGCCCTTCCTTTTTTTAAACCCGACTAATTTTTATACTTTTAAGATGCAATAGGGGACTATATATCTTATGGAAAATCACGAAAAGAAAAAAGATCAATTGCATTGGTTTGTTCGACTGTTTACATTGGGAGACCGTTTTGACATAAAAGACTTTTACGATCGTCTTAAAAAATCAACGGTAGAATTTATAATTCTTGTTTTTGGGGTGACAGTGTCTTTTGGTATTGAGCAACAGGGGGGCGAATCGGACAATCGCGCAGATGCCATAGAAAATCTTGAAAATCTCCGTGAAGAGGTGGATAAAATGATTGCCTATACTGATGATTATATCGAGGAAAACAAATGGGTGTCTGAGATGTACCGAAAACAATACGATCGTTGGGAGTTAGACAACGACAGTATTTTTATTGATTTTCAAGAAGATGAAGACGAACCCGACGGAAAGTACTATTTCCCTCCAATGGCCTATTATACCAATCGCAACCCTTTTGAGCCTCCACGCGTAAATTTTGATGCGATAAAACTCGACGGAACGTTTCGACTATTGCCCAAAGAAGTGGGCTTGGAGATGACCACTATTTATGATGGAACGGAACTGAAGTATTTGATCGAAAACACCACCAAAATTGAAGAACGCTATGTGATTCAGTTTGTAGATCGGGTAGGAAACAAATGGGTTTATGATTTGGATCAAGTCAATCTATATGACAACAATTTTTGGATCAAAAATAGAAAGTACATTCAAAACGATAAACTGTTACATTATAACCTTTTTAAACGGCTCGAGTTGTGGGAAGACCAGGTGAGTTTTCAACTAGAGGATTATAAAAATGCTTTGGTAAAAAGCACTAAAATGTTGGACTCTGTTCTTGCTGTAAGAGAATCAGAATTTGAATTTATTTGGTGGGTGCTAAATCCTAAAGATTAATTATCCTTCGATCAGCCCCGCAACCAGTTTTCCGGAGATCAAAGCAGGCGGCACTCCCGGTCCAGGAACAGTCAGCTGGCCTGTGAAAAATAGATTTTCAACCTTGTTGCTTTTCAATTTGGGTCTCAAAAAAGCGGTTTGTAGCAAAGTATTGGCCATGCCATAGGCATTGCCTTTGTAGGAGTTGTATTCGGAAATAAAATCATTGACACAAAACGATTCTTTCAAGCACACATGATCTTTGAGAGATTGTCCAGTGATGTGCTCCATTCTGTCCATTACAATATGATAGTATTTTTCACGCCACGCAGCAGTATCCTCAAGGCCGGGAGCCAGTGGAATCAAAATAAAACAGACCTCTTTGCCCTTTGGCGCCATACTGTCGTCCGTTATGGAGGGCAAATTGACATAGAAAAGGGGGTTTTCGGGCCATTTGGGTTGATCATAGATTGCTGCAGCATGGGCATCAAAATCAACATCAAAAAACAAGCTGTGGTGGCTCAAGTTTTTAACCTTGGTGTCCAATCCGATATAAAATAGCAATGAGCTGGGCGCAAAAGTTTTTTTGTCCCAATAGTCCTCGCTATACATTCGATATTTTTTAGGAAGTAAGGTTTCACTATGATGATAATCAGCACCACTTAGAACGACCTCAGCTTCGATTTTTTTTCCGTCGACCCATATCCCAGACGCAGTGCCATTTTTAACTTCGATTTTTTCGACATTGGCGTTGGCAACGAGTTTTACCCCCAATTCTTTTGCCAGAGCTACGATACCTTCGACCACAGAATACATTCCTTTTTTGGGATGCCATGTTCCAAGGCCAAAGTCTGCAAAGTTCATGAAGTTGTAAAAGGCTGGTGTGTTTTCGGGTTTGGCTCCGAGAAACAGGACTGGAAATTGTAAAATTTGTTGAAGCTTAGGGTTTTTAAAATCCTTGAGTACTTCACGCTTAATGTTGGTAAAAAAATACCGTAGTTTTTGAATGGTTTCTACTGTTACCAGTTCTAGGGGGGATACGCCAGGGCGGTAAACCAGCTTGTCTATGGCTATACCATAGTTGTCTTGCGCACGTTCGATAAACTTTTTTAGTTTTTTTGCGCTGCCCTTTTCAACCGTTTCGAAGGCCTTATAGATGGCCTCCATATCGGCGCCTATGTTGACACTTTCGTTTTTGCCATAGAACACCTGGTATCCGGGATCGAGCCGTTCTAAGGTGTAGTAATCGCTTGGTTTTTTGCCAAAGTCGCCAAAAAACTTTTCAAATACATCGGGCATCCAATACCAAGAGGGTCCAATGTCAAAGACAAAACCGTCTTTCTTAAGTTGTCGGGCGCGGCCACCAAAAGTGCTGTTTTTTTCAAAAACAGTAACCTGGTGTCCCATCTGTGATAGATAGCAGGCGGCTGAAAGGGACGAGAATCCCGAACCAATAATTGCAATTTTTCTCTTCATAGCCCTACAAAGATATTTGAATTCTAATTAGCATCATGGTATAGCGGGCTATTTGTTTTTATCCAATTTGGCGTTAGCCCGTATAATTTCTTCTACAAAAGAAGCGCTGATAACGCCTGTTGGGATGGCAACGATACCAATGCCTACAAGAGAAATTATGGATGCGAAAATCTTGCCACCAACCGTTATGGGATACACATCTCCGTATCCTACAGTCGCTAGGGATACCGTGGCCCACCAAATTGACTCGGTAATACTTGAAAATTTTTCGGGTTGGGCATCGTGTTCCAAATAATAGATGGCAGATGCCGAAAAAAGAATGGTGAGTACGGATAGAAACAAAGTAAATTTTAGCTCTGAGCGAACGGCCATCAGTGCTTTAACAAAAAGCTTAAGCGAAGCACTGTCTCGTCCCAATTTAAAAATTCGTGTTAATCGAAACAGCCGTAAGATTCTAAGAAATCGGCCGTCAACCTTTACAAATTGGTTAAAATAGAACGGGAGAATCGAAACCAAATCGATCAAACCAAACCCGCTAAAAACATATTCTGAAACTCCTTTAAGCCCTTTTTTTCTAAAACCAGTAAAAATTCTGTAGAGGTATTCAAATGAAAAGACTGCAATAGAAAAAGTTTCGAAAAGATTAAAATAACTGTGGTAGGCCAGATGTAAATTTTCGTGAGATTCTAAGATCATTGCCAGAACATTGGCGATGATTAGGAGATAAATAAATTTTTCAAATTGATTTGAAATGTTCATTTGATCACTCTTTGGTCATATCTCTCAACAGGGCGATTAAAACAACAAATGTGGTGGCCACTACAATTACTACAACAGAGGTTCCGGACATAATTTTAAGATATAGTACATTCAAATATACAACTTCAAATTTATTTGACTTTGAACTTTAGGGCGGATTTCATACGTTTTTTAGCATTTATAAAATATTGATAAACAGTTATTTATAATTTTTGTTTAAGAAAAATTGTTTTGTATAAGATTTTTTTAATATATTTAAACAGTTTAAATTCAATTTGGTTTCTAAACGCCTCTGCATTTTACTTCCATAAGTCAAATTCTAAAATCCTATAGCAGAGGCGTTTTCTTCTTTGCATAACAAAATTAGAGCTTAAAGAAAACGCGTTTTTCGGTAAATTAAACGGTGCATAGATTAGCCTAATATCATCCCTGCAATCGTTGCAGACATAAGCGAAACTAGAGAGCCTGCCAACATGGCTTTTAGCCCCAATTCGGTAAGGGTTTTTCTGATTTTGGGAGCGATTATACCGATGCCGCCAATCTGAATACCAATTGAAGCAAAGTTGGCAAAACCACAGAGCATATAGGTGGCCATGACGACGGATTTTTGATACCCAAAATGTAATGAAGCGGTGGCGTCTTTTAATTCGGCCAATTGGGTGTAGCCTACAAATTCGCTTGCCACCAATTTGACGCCCAGTAGTTGGCCAGCCATTGCAATATCTTCTTTTGCAACACCAATCAGCCACATTAGTGGTGCAAAAAGATATCCCAAGATGAGTTCAAAGGATAACGTATCGTAAGGGGTATTTAGTGCGACCCAATCGTTGATCCCCGTCCAGCTACCCAGACCAGAAAGGATACCATTTAGCAAAGCGATCAAGGCGATGAAAACAAGTAACATGGCTCCAACGTTTACGGCCATTTTGATTCCTTCTCCTGTACCATTAGAAATAGCGGTTAGCAGGTTAGAGCCGATTTTATCTTGAGCAATGGTAACCGTTGTACTTACGGCTTCGGTTTGGGGAAAAATGATTTTAGAAATAACTACTGCCCCTGGTGCAGCCATGACCGATGCAGCGAGTAGGCTTTTGGCAAATTCGAGTCGTTGTACAGGGTCGTTGCCCCCCAAAAAACCAATGTAGGCGCCTAGGACACTCCCCGCAACTGTTGCCATTCCGCCAACCATAACCAAAAAGATTTCTGAGCGGGTCATTTTTTCCAAATAGGCTTTGATCAACAGCGGGGCTTCGGTTTGTCCCAGAAAAATATTTCCTGCTACTGAAAGACTTTCTGCACCCGAAATTTTTAGCGCCTTGGTCAGTCCCCAGGCCAAAAAACCAACCAGTTTTTGAATGATTCCGAAGTAGTATAAAATAGACGTTAGAGCTGAAAAGAAAATGATTACTGGCAGGGCTTGGAAGAGGAAAATAAATCCATATTTGTTGACATCACCAAACTCTCCCAAAAGCATGGAAGTTCCGGCACCGGTATAATCGAGTATTTTTACAAAAAAGTTTCCAAAAGTTTCAAAAACCTTTGTGATTAGGCTGACTTTTAAAACGCCAATTGCGATGATAACCTGAATCAATAAACCCAAACCAACGGTTTTCCATTGAATTTGCCGTCGATCTACACTAAGCAAATACGCAAAAAAAAGCAAAACCAACATGCCCAAAAGGCCCCTCCCGACACTTTCAATAGACATTCCTTGATTAGATAGTAGTTCCATAGTATGGGTTCAAATATAGGAAACCTTTTTGGAGGTTATTATTGGTATTAAGAAATTAAGCGGGACATACCTTCCAATTGGAATGTCAAAAATCTTCAGCCAAGGTCTTTGCAATAATTTCTTGTGCGGTCATCAATTTTATTTTGTGAACCGCATCGTTGTATTTCCCGTTTTCGATACGTTGTGTTAAGTGCTCCAAAAGTTGTTGGGCAGTAATGTCTTTTTTCATGGGCCTAAAATTGCATAGGGACTTCAATTAACAATACTTGACTTCCTTTTTTTGAGTGAATGGTAAATGAATCTGTGTCCCAGATTCCGGCAGCATCTCGTTGATTGAGTGACAGTTGTTCGATTGTGGCAGTCCCTTTGATTACAAATGCATATACCCCATTGCCTTCTTTTTTTATGGTATAGGTTTGGGTTGTGTCTTGATCAAACTCACCAAGGTGAAACCAACTGTCTTGATGAATCCAGACCCCGGCATCCGCTGATTTTGGAGATAATATTTGATAAAATTGATTCGATTGGTGCAGGTCTCTTATGGACATTTGCTCATATCGAGGGGTGACGTCCTTTTGGTTAGGAAATATCCAAATTTGCAACAAATTGATCGGTTGGTCGGCGTTGTGATTATACTCACTGTGATAGATGCCTGTCCCCGCACTGATAACCTGAACGTCACCAGCCTTGATCACACCATGGCAGCCCATACTATCTTTGTGTTCGAGATCGCCCTCCAAGGGGATGGTAATGATTTCCATATTGTCATGAGGGTGCGAACCAAATCCCATGCCCGGAGCAATGGTGTCGTCATTTAACACACGAAGTGCCCCAAAATGAACCCTTTCGGGATCATAATAGTTAGCAAAGCTAAAACTGTGGTTGGCCTTTAGCCATCCGTGGTTAGCATGACCTCTAGTCGAAGCGGTATGTAATACTGTTTTCATTTTATAGCATTTTTTTGAAGTGCGAAACTACACCAATTTTTTATTTTGATTTTTTGTCAATCTGATCTTTTGTTTTCAAATAGGTTTGGATCAATTCATTTTTGGTGTCCAAGTACTTGATTAACTGTTTGACTTTTTCTTCTTCTTCTTTTTTTTGGGCTGCTTTTTCTTTTTCTTCAGCAATTGTTGTTTTAATATCTTGAATGGTTTTTACCACAAAACTGATCAGAATACCGGCACATAGGAGCAAGGCGATAAGTTCTTCGGTTTGTGAAAGGTACATGGTGCTTTTTGGGTTAAAATTAAGCAACCCCTTTTAATAAATCCAACAGCATTCAAAAAATGGGTATCTTTTGCGCATGAGAGGATATTATTTGACCATTGTAGTATTGCTTTTTTGGGGGCGGTGTTTTTCGCAGGATCCCGATATCGATCCTTTTGAAACATTGATGGAAACGCTTTCCAACACACATCGCTGGGGAGTCGAAGATGCGTTGGGAACCCTTAATTTTATTACACCTCAAAAGCGGTTAGAAGCCGCCCAACTGATAAGGACTGGCAAGACCTTATCTCTGGCGTTTCCTTTGGACACCGTGCAAACCCAATACAACCGCAATCCTTTGGAACATCGATTTTCAAAAGATGATCTATGGAAGGGTTCAGTATTTAATTCAGATTATTATGGATTGGCTTACCATGGCTCCATGCATTCTCATATTGACGGGCTAACACATATAACCCACCAAGGCAAAATTTATAATGGATTTAGCATCAACACCATTACAGTAAGAGGTGCCCAACGGTTGGGTATTGAAAATATGCAAAATGGGATTGTCAGTAGGGCCCTAATTATTGATCTACCTAAGCTCAAAGGCGTTGACTATATCCCTTCAGGAACCGCAATTTATGCGAAAGACCTGCAAGCATTTGAGCAACAATTTGGAGTACAAATTCAAACTGGAGATGTGCTACTACTCTACACAGGGCGTTGGATAGAGTGGTCTGAAAACCCTCATTGGGAGCCCTTTGCTCGCGCAGCAGGACTTCATTATTCTGCGATGGAATATCTTCACCAAAAGCAAATTGCAGTTTTGGGAAGTGATGGAATCAATGATGTTTTCCCATCGCCACATCCCACACAAAGTGCCCCAGTTCATAAACTCGCACTTGTAGCCATGGGCCTACCTCTTTTGGATAATCTCAATCTGGAAGCGGTGGTTAAAGCGGCTGAAAAAGAAAAACGTTGGGCATTTTTCTTTGTTGCAAGCCCATTGATTGTAAACGGAGGCACGGGTTCTCCTCTCAACCCGTTGATTGTATTTTAGAATGTTAAAACACCTTATTTATTGTTGCTTGATTTTGAGTCAAGCGGTTTCCAGCCAAAGCATAGAAGCGGTTGAGTTCCTAGTTTTAGGAACGGTTCAAGACGGCGGAGCGCCCCATATTGAGTGCTACAAATCGTGTTGTGTAGCTTTGAGCGATGAAGAAAAAAGCCTCCGAAAGGTAACTTCCTTAGCTTTAAAAATCGGAGAGTCTTATTATTTGTTTGAGGCCACACCTGATATCAGTTCTCAAATGCGTATGATGCACAATAGGGGCGCACAAACGCTTAAAGGTGTTTTTCTTACCCATGCCCATTTGGGGCATTATGCGGGATTGATGTATCTCGGCAAAGAGGCTTGGGGTACTCAAAATCTTGAAGTTTTTGCGCTTCCACGTATGCGCGCTTTTTTAGAACAAAACGGCCCATGGAGCCAGCTGGTTACTCAGCAAAACATTGCCATCACATCACTAGCTGCAGACACCCCCGTTGTTCTACAAGATCAGGTAAAAGTTACACCTATTTTGGTTCCTCACCGAGATGAATTTTCTGAAACGGTTGGCTACCGTATTGAGGGACCTACCCAAAAAGTACTTTTTCTTCCCGACATTGACAAATGGCAACGTTGGTCAAGAAATCTCATAGAAGAATTGGACCAAGTAGATTATGCCTTTGTTGACGCTACCTTTTATGATGCGGAAGAAATCAATTATCGTCCCATAGCGCAAATCCCCCATCCTTTTGTGGTCGAAACCATGGCATTGCTTAAAAATTTGCCCATCGAGCAAAAGCAAAAACTCCATTTTATCCACATGAACCACACCAATCCACTCCTAAACCCACAAAGTGAAGCCACAAAAAAAGTACTTCGCACAGGCTTTAGGATCGCCCGAATTGGAAATTCTATACAGCTCTAATCAAACAGGTTTTGATTGTTTTTAAGTCGCGTGAGCAATCCATCATAGGCCCTGATCAAAGGTTCACTTTGACTGTTGCGTTTGAGAATCCGATAGATTTCTATTTTAGATTTGGTGTCTAACTCCAAAATACTGCTAAAGGTCTGTTCTTTTAAATTTTCTAATGTCATCGAATTTTTTTTAGTACAATTTAACGAAAAGTTAGATACCAACCCCCGATTGTATTTTTAAAACCCCTTCCATAAAACGATCTGCAAAGGCATCCCGGTTGGGATCACGACCAATATAGGACATAAAAGTAGCCTCTCTGGAGTGGCCTGTCATTTCCATCAATACCGGAGTAGGATCATTTGTGTATCTTTGGCGGATGCCAAAAAAGCTTTTTTTAGCGGTCCTATTTGCCCTGGTGTACAGTGGGCTTTTTGCACAACAAATTCGTGTGCGAAAGCTGGAGAAAATCATCGCTAACATCCCTGCTTTTGAACCGGCCCATGTGGGGGTTGCCGTACAACGATTGGAAGAAAACAAATTGAGGGTACATCGTGGTGAAAATCAGTATATGACCCCTGCTTCCAACACCAAATTGATGACGTTTTTGGCGTCTGTTGCAACCTTTGATCAGATTCCAATGCTCTTGTACCAGCAAGACAGTACAGCAACCACGCATTTTTATACAACGGCCTATCCGCTATTGCTGCATCCTTTTTATGGAGACTCCTTGTTGTTGTCTTTTTTACAAAAACAAAAGCAACTCACTTACCATCCCAAACCCGCGGCAATTCCGCGTCTTGGCCCCGGTTGGTCCTGGGACGATTTTTCCTATTATTATAGTGCTCCGCCTAGTGCTTTTCCTATTTATGGCAATGTTATTGAGGTTTTGCCAGATGCGTCCAAAGCGACTCCTTTTCGCCAATCAACTTTGTTGACCATTGAAGAGGACCCTGCTGCCCCTGTTGTTTTACAACGAAAAGAATGGTCAAACACGTTCATTTATAATCCAACAAAACATCAACCTACAGACAGTTTGTACCGCCCATTTTTACCCAGCGATTCTCTTTTTGTAGAACTGCTGGGGTCGGCACTTCAAAAAAAGATACATATTGACTCAATCGAAGAGCCGTCAACAGCTTTAGATACCCTTTTTAGCACAGATCCTAAGTCTTTATATCAAGCGCTGTTGCGCGATAGTGACAATTTGGTCGCTGAGTCTTTGATGCTTATGGTGGGGCAACAAAAAACAGATACCCTTTCGGTGGCAAAGGCAATAGCTGTGCTTCAGGAAGAATGGGCGTCCTGGTTGCCCGATCCGATTGAGTGGGTCGATGGTTCTGGGGTATCACGCTATAATATGGTAACCCCCCGGACGCTGGTTGCTGTTCTCCAAAAAATTTATACCGAATTGGGCCTGGAGGGCATCCAAGAATATTTTCCCGAAGGAGGGGTAAATGGAACCCTCAAAGCCTATTCTTTTGATCCCAACCTAAAGGTTTTTGCCAAAACAGGAACCTTGAGACATAACCACAACTTGTCCGGTTTTTTTCAAGGGAAAAAAGGGCATTGGTATGCCTTTTCGATTATGGTTAATCACTACACGTCTTCTACTTCAGCAATCCGAAAGGGGATTGCCCAGTTGCTGGATGCTTTTTATCAAAAACTATAAGGCTTTTTTGCCTTGTAATGCTTGAGCTGTAGCGGTAACATCGTCCAAAACGCGGAGCAGGTTGCCACTCCAAATTTTATGGATTTCTTCTTCGCTATATCCTCGTTTGACCAGTTCAAGGGTAACATTGTAAGTTTCTGAGGCATCGCGCCAGCCCTCAACACCTCCACCTCCGTCAAAATCGGAGCTGATTCCGACATGGTCGATGCCCATTTTTTGAACCATATAGTCGATATGATCTACAAAGTCTGACACGTTTACAGGAGGAAATTTTTCGGCAGCAGCAGCCAACTCGAGCGCAACCGTTTCTTTGAGCGCCTCTAATGCTTGTAGGTAGGCTGTTCTTTCTTCGGTATCCATGCCCCATAGGGTACGGCGGTCCAAGAGCTCCATACCTGCAGCTGTTGCTGCATTTTTTAGAACTTCTTGTTGGGCAGCTTGGTGTTGTTCGTGTTTTTCTTTTTTGACATAAAGTGCTAAAGCTACGGCTTGTACTACTCCGCCGTTGGTTTTGATCCACTCCAATTGTTCGTCATCCAAATTTCGAGCATGGTCGCTAAGCGCTCGTGCTGAGGAATGCGAGGCAATCACGGGTGCTTTAGAATGTGCAATGGTCTGTGCAATTGCTTCTTTGGACGGGTGTGATAGGTCGACCATAATGCCGTAATAGTTCATTTTTTCGATGATCTGTTTTCCCAATTCAGAAATTCCATTGTGCATAAAAGGTGGCTCATATTCTCCTGTATTAGAATCTGAAAATTGACTGTGGCCGTTGTGTGCTAGGGACATATAGCGGGCACCTAGGTCATAGAATTTTTTGACGTTTGCCGTATCGAGCCCCAAAGGATAGGCGTTTTCTACACCAATCATGGCTACTTTCTTACCGGCTTTCCAAAGCGTGCGCGCAGCATCGCTGGTGGTGGCTAATCCAATTTGATCGGGTGCAAAATCTTGTGTTAAGCGGGCAATGGCTTCAAATTTTTCTTGGGCATTATTAGCTGCTTTTTCGTAGCCTTCAGCATCAAGGGCCCCCTGCCCTGTATATACAATAAACCATGCCACGTCTAGTCCTCCTTCTGCCATCTTTGGAAGATTGACTTGCGTGTCTAAATCTTGGGTATAATTTTGGTCTGCTTTAAAATTGGCCACATTGATATCGGCATGAGTATCTAGGGTCATCACGTTTTTGTGTATGCGTAATGCCTTTTGTTCTAGTGTTTCGGGTGCTTCTTTACATCCCCAAAGCAATGCAGTTAGTAGGCTGAAATATAGAAGGTGTTTTGTTTTCATTGTATAAAATTTTAGACAAGGTAACTATTTCGGTTAATACCAAAAAAGATGGAGCCTTGGAGCGTTTGGCACGGTATTTGTATTTATGCGTATGTTATGTTGATAAAGTGTTCAAAACTTACATCGATTTTCACAAAAAACCCTGTAAACACTGGGCTTTTTATCACTGACACCAATTTTATTAATTTTTAATTTTAATTTTTTATCAAATGAAAAAAGGTTTATTAAGCATTTTGGCGCTTGCGGTAACCATCGTAGGATGTCAAAATTACGACGACCAGTTTGATGCACTTAACACACAGATCTCTGCTTTGAAATCTCAAGTAGAAGGTCTTAGTGCGGTTCAGAGCCAAATCTCGTCGTTAAGCGGTACTTTATCTGCTTTACAAGCTACTGTTAATGGCTTACCTTCATCTAGTGAAGTTAGCTCTGCTATTGCTTCTGAGCTTGCAGATATTATTGCTGATGTTGAAGCACTTCAAGCTTCTTTAGAAACAGTCGCTTCAGCTGAAGATCTAGCCGCTATCGAAGAAGCACTTGCTGAAGCTGGTGTTAGTTTAGAAAATCTATTAGATTCAAGCAATGTTTACAGCGAAGATTTAGTTGTTAACTCTCAAGGTACGCTTGATTTTGCTGTTGCTTTAGGCGAGAAGCTTGCAATTGTAAATGGTAGTGTTTACATGAACGTTTCAGCTCAAATGAATTTAACGGATGTTCAAACTGTTTTAAATAACATTGGAACTGTTGTAGAAGACTTTTCTTACATCGCTGGATCAACTGTTTCTCCTGTAACTTTCAGCGAAATCACTGGGGTTTCTGGAAATCTTGAAGTTTCTCAGTCTGGAGCTTATGCTTTTGAAGGACTAGTTTCTGCTGGAAACATTCACCTAGCTACTGGTACTAAGATGACTGCTGTGCATTTTGATGCGCTTACTACAGTTTCTTCTATCAACGTTTCTACGTTAACTGACCACGGTGCTGGACACGGTAATGGTACTGTTGCTGCTCGTGTTAATGCTACTGTTGTAACTGCAAACGCGATTTCTGGTACTAAGTTAGCCGCTGTAAGATTAGGAGCTCTTCCTTACTATACTCCAGGTTCACTTTCTATCACTACTGATGGAGAAGAGTCAACAGTTGATATTTCTTCTTTAGCTTCTGTTGATGCTGACGGAGATGAGGCTACTCTTAACTTAACAATCGATGGTGCTACTGCAGTTGATTTTTCTAAAATCACTAAAGGTAATATCGTTGCATCTAATGTAACTGATTTAACAGGTGGTACTGATCACGATGGTAACGTTACCGTAACTAAAGTTGTAAATGTTGTTCTTCCTAATCTAACAGGAACTTTCTCAGCTACTGAAAAAGCGACTATGGAGACTTTCCATGCTATCGGTGGTGGTAAAGGAACAACTACAATCACTTACACTGCTTTAGATTTAACAGGTTTTACTAAACTTACCTCAGCGATAGTTGATGGTACTTTTACCACTGTTACATTAAAAGACAACAGCAAGCTTACAGATTTAACGTATACTGCATCTGCTAACACACTTACCATTGATGGTAATGATGACGTTGTAGCTCTTGCAATTGCTGGAAAAGCAACAAACATTATAATTCAAAACAACACTAATATTGTTACTGCTGATATTGATACTGAATTATTCGCTGGAACAGCTACTACTGCAGTAACTGCTGGTACTCTTACAGTTCACAATAACGCTGATCTTGAAGCATTGCATTCAGCTTTTGATCCAGTTGATAACATTCAAGTTCATCACAACGGAAACTTAGCTACAGTTGACTTTACTGGAACAGAATCAGCTGGTGCTGCTACTGATGCAGTTACTGTATTAATCGGTGGTTCTGCTGCCTCTGCTAACGCACTTGCTGCTCTTAGCGTTGTTGATAGCTACGATGCTACAGCAACTACTGACACGGGTTCTATGAGTGATGAAGCTGGACTTTCTACACTTTCTACTTACATCACTGCTGCAGCTGCTAATAATACTTCTTATAACATCAAAGTATATCTTGATGAGATTGAAGAGTATACTCCTGCTGGTGCTACTGCTACTGCTACTGTTGCAACTGTTGACAACATTACTTGGGCAGATACTACCAACAACGGACAATTGAAAGTTGTAGACCTTACTCCTGGTACTGCTGCTGTTACTACTGGTGCTGCTGATGCAGTTGCTGGAAAAGCTGCTTGGTATATGGCTTCTGCTGGTGCAGGTGCTTTAACTCTTAAGCACACAAACCCTGTTAATACAGTTGTAACTACTCTAGTAGATGTTTCAGCCGGAGATTTAAACTCTAACCCATCTTTAGCTGTAGATGCAATTAATGCAGATACAGATATTGCTGCTGCTGCAGATGTGGTTGGTGTTACTGTTGCCGCTTATGTAGGTGGAGAAGCAAAGACAACAATTGTGTTTAGTGATGCTTGGACAACTACAACTACAGAGGGCACTGTAACTGCTGGCACAAACTCTACAACTACTGTTGCTACTGATGATGTATTAGGAATCACTGTTAATGGGAAAACTGCTACTGGTACTGCAGGCGGTGCTTTAACAACAGGAGCAGCTATTGCAACTCGCATTAAAGCGATTTGGGATGCATCCCTTACTACTGCAGGTTCTGCTACTTCAAATACTATGTTTAATTTGACAGACGATACTGCTGGTAAACTTACTATCACTGGTAAAGCATTACATGGTAGTGCAACCTCAGGTAAGGCTGTTGCAGTGGTTGTAGGTACAGGAACTTCAACTGCTACTACTCCACTTGTTGCATACAAGATTGGATATACTACTGACACTACAGATAACACAACTGCATCTACAGGTGTGATTATCACTGTAACTTCTGATGACGCTGGTGCTGATGAAGGCGCTTTACAATCTGGCGCTGTTGCTGCAACTGCTGGTAATGCTACTTCTTTAACTGCTTCTGCAACTTTAGATGTTGCTACTGCAGCTGATGCGAAGGCTGGTACTACAACACCTGCTACTACAGGAAATACCACTAACAGACTTAGCTGGATTTCTGCAAGCTAATTAAGCCTTTTTAATTAGATAAAAATAAACCCCCTTTTTAGGGGGTTTTTTTATTTTTATAAAAAAATCTTTTGAAAACTATTTTTGCTAAAAGTTACCTGATTTTAATCTTTTTTATTTGGGTTTTTCCAAACCATGGGGTGATCGACCCAATCGGTTCGCAGTGGTTTTATCTATCCATCATCAATCTTATTGGGATCATCTATTTAGCGGGTGATTATTTTAACAAAAAAACCCAAATCAATTTCAATTTAGTTCCAGTTTGGTCAATTTTAGCTCTATCCATATGGGCATTAGGCTCTTATTTTTATGCATTAAATAAGCAAGAAGTCCTAATCGAGAGTTTTAGGTTGCTTACACTTTTTTCAACTTTTGTTGTAGCGGCCTATTTTATTTCAGCTCTGACGGACGCGATACGGTTTATTTCAACATTATTTGTGATATCCTTAGTTTTTGAAGTGCTTATTTTTCTGCTACCAACCCTTGATTTTTTCTTCGAAAATGGCTACATCACTAGAGGCTCTGTGTCAAAGGGAATAAGCTCGAATGTAAATATTGCCTCTTTTTCGATGCTTTATAAAGTTCCCCTTTGTATTTATGTGCTCAAAAATGTACGTTCAAATTGGATAAAGGGATTTGGTGCGTTATTGATTACATCCACAATTTTTTCAATTACACTGCTCGCCACCAGAGGAGCAATTTTGGGGGTATTTGCAGTGGGCTTATTTTATTTGATCGAGCTACTGATAAAAAAGCAAGGTTCATTGATCAAATCCTTCTCAGTTTTTTATGTCCTCCCTGTTTTGGTGTCCTTTTTTTTGAATCAAACCTTTATCACTAATGAACTCAAAGTAACAGAACGTGTTAGTACCATATCAAAATTAACAGCAGATCAATCGATTAATCAACGATTGGGATATTATAAATTTTCTTTAGAAAATTTGATGGACAACCCCTTATTTGGTTTTGGTTTTGGAAACTGGAAATTAGAGTCAATACCGATACATCTCGATCGCCAAATAAGCTATATAGTTCCCTATCATTCGCACAATGATTTTTTGCAAATAGGCGCAGAGTTGGGTATAATAGGACTTGTTTTATATGTTTTGTTTTTTAGTTCGATACTCAAAACCACAATTTCTAAAATTAGAAAGGACCAAACGTTAGGTGATTTTAGTTTTGCGACGCTGCTGTTTTTTATCGTTTATTTGATTGATGCAAATCTAAATTTTCCAATTGCACGACCCATCATCCAAATACCTCTATTGATTTTATCAGGATTAATGATTAAAGATCAATTATTTCTAAAGCCCAAAACGATTCCTAATCAACCAATCAAATCAAACCGTCTTCACGGGATTTTATTATTGTTTTTATTTGCTGCTCAGCCGATTTTGGTTTACTCTAACGCAAGGGTGTTTGGATCATTTATAGAGCAAAGAAAACTACTCAATGATTTTAACAACTTTAGTTTTATTGGGGACTTAGATGAAATTGAAACCTACGAATCAGACTATCCAAATATAGGGGCTACAACCCTTCCTCTTAAAACAATGAAGGCCCTATATTTTGTCAACAAAGACAATGAGAAAGCAATATCATTGGCAAAATCTGCCATTAATGACAACCCTTATTTATTTGTTTCTGAGTCCCTTTTAGGAATGCTCTACGCCAACACCAATCAATTGGACAGTGCAAAATATTATGCTAAAAAAGCATATACAAATGCCCCTACAATCGATCTTCATGCAGCAACGTATTTGCCATTTATTACAGAAGAAAATGACCTGGAGGCCTTAGATAAGATTAAAGCGTCACTATCAAAATCAGACTCTCCGTATATTTGGAAGAGGTATATTCAGACGTTGCTTTATTTGAAAGACACCTTAAATAATGACGACATTGGATTAATCGATTTTGCAGCAAAAAAATTCCCAAACACAGAATTTTTTCAATCCATCAATAAGACCAAAGATTACAATAAAGCAAATATTCTCGCCGCAGACTCAATTGCAAACACAGCGCTAAAATACTTTAAAATAAAAGAGTATGATTTAGCAATTGCTGGGTATAAAAAAGCTGCTGCATTGGCCCCCTTTGAACCGGCTTATGTAGAAAATATTGCACGTTCCTATATGTTGTCTGATCAAAATGAAATGGCCATAGCAAATTTTCAAGTACTTATAAATGAGTTTAAAAACAATACGGGCTTACCTGAATATTATATCGGGGCAATTTATCACAAAGTGGGAGATTCCGAAAAGGGATGCAAGTTTTTACTAAAAGCGATGGATAAGAACTTTTCAAGAGCAAAAAACCTGTATTCGAAACTTTGTTACAAAAAATAAGCTACCTCTTTTTTACCAAAAACACGCAACCCAAAAAACTTAGCATTAGGTATACTAACAGTCCTTTTTCATCAAATAATTTCCAGATAAAAAGCCCCATAAAAAAGATGCTCAGGCAAAGTGCTATAATTATTAAAAGGCTTTTGGCATGCGAATGTGTCTTTTGAAGCACCAGATGATGAAAGTGTGACTTATCGGCCTTAAAGGGAGAGTCTTTTTGCCACATTCGTTGAAATACGATACGACTCAAATCTACCAAGGGATAAAAAATCAAAAGGCCTAACAATAAGAATTTATTGGGATCCAATCCAAACTTTATAGATACCTCAGGATCTAATAGGTGGATACAATTCATTGCAATAACACCACCGATAAACAAGGACCCAGAATCTCCTAAAAAAACCTTACCGCTTTTTTTAAAGTTAAAATAAAGTCCTGGTAACAGCCCAAAGATCATAACAGAATTGAACGTTGTTAAACTATTATTTGTGCTCAAAACATTTATCGATATCAGCAGAAAAAGACAGAAACTTATAGCCAAACCATCGATACCATCAATAAAATTGATACTGTTAACAATGGCCACAAAAATGAACGTTGTAAAAATTTGTGCAACGAAATAGTTGGGCGTCAAAATACCGTCTGGCCCATAAAATGCATCCAACACAAACCCTTGATCAATCAGAAGCTTTGCCACAATAATTTGAAGCAAGAGCTTCAATTTGAAATCTGCATTTTCTAAATCGTCATAAAATCCGGTGATAAACAAAATGCTTAAGGGCAGTAAAATACTGTAGTTATAATACTGAAAAGTAGTCGAAAAATAAAAGCATAAGGTTGTTGAAAAGACGGCCAAAAAAAGGGATATCCCTCCTGTTGCAGTTACGTTTTCGCTATGTGCACTTCGTTCTACAATGCCAATGTAAAGGTTTAGTTTTTGGTATAACTTTCTGAATATCAATTGATAGAAAACACAAAAAACGATGGTCAGTAGTCCGATTATTATAATATTATCCAAATCGTAATAGTTTGAAACAATTTTGCATTACATTTTATTGCAATTTAATTAAAAGAAAACTATAAGCGTATTTCCATGAAATTTTTGACAGCCACCTATAGCTTCACCACCCCAATAAGAAACCTATTATTAATCGCACTCCTATGTCAATGTATCCCGGCTATTGCACAAGATCAAAATACGGAAGCTCTTGTAAATGAAGGCCTTGAAAATGTAAAGGCGTTTAAAGAAAACACACATTATTTTTTAGCATACGAAAACAACCGTTACCGTTTTGAGGCTGATGCACTCTATTTCGTATTAGAACAGCTCCAAATCGATGATGCTACTGCTCAGGTGACGATTATGATCCAAAACAGGGGGGTAGGAATTGTCAAGCTTAGTTTTTCAGCACTTGTTTTTTCAGAATTTAAAAAAGGCCTAATAAGCGGGGATCAATTTATCAATTCGATCAATTTTTCTTTAGATGTTGATGATCTTTCTCAAACGTTTGAGGAGCATACAGTGACCAATTCCTCCTTCTATAAGGCTGACGTTGCCGTTGGTGTCGAATTGGATTATTTCATAGGTGATTTTACCAATTCCATACGTCAAAAAGTCAATGTACAACCTTCTTTCTCTACCATATTGGGTAAGGGAACCGAGCTTCTTGGGATTTATAATATGCCCTATTTTAATGAAATTGATGATGATAATTTTAATCATCTAAAAATTGCTAGACTTTCTCAAGACCTTAGATTAAAGGACAACCAATTTTTAAATTTATCCGTTGGTTATTTCTCGGACAATCGATTTGGAATACACGGCAGCTATCACAAATTCATAAACGAAGAACGACTCCGACTCAATATGGACTTCGGGCTAACACGAAGAGGCAATTTTGATGAAAATTTTAAAGTTCAAACCAATTATGTGTTATTGTATCCGGTCATTCAGGGTGGTCTAACCTACAGATGGATCAAATACAACACTGATATTTCTTTCAATTATGGAGTATATCACAAGCAAGATTTGGGGTACAAGTTAAAATATACCCGTCAAATGGGGCTTACCTATATCGGACTTTTTATGACCAAAACCTCTTTTGGAGAAACTGTAGGTTTTCATTTTACCGCTCCCATAGGATTTAGAAAGCACCTAAAGCCAAAACGATTTAGAATACGAACCCGCGAATACTTTAATTTCACCTACACCTATGATAAGGGTACCGAAATTTCCAATGAATATTTTACAGGAGATAATCTACTTTCTCAAATGTCTGAGTACTATCCATCGGTATTGAAAAGCAGTTTAATCGCCATCTACAAGAAGTAGTAGCTTTGTGACTATCTAATTATCATAAATTTTAACTAATTGATGTTCAATATTATAACTATTTTAAAATAGCATTATTATAATAATATAGGCTATTTCTCCCTCAGTCATTCAGTCAACGTAGTTTTACGTATGCAATGGTATGTAGTTAGGACAAAACCTAAAAAAGAATTTTTAGCCTGTCGATTTTTTGACAAAATGGACATTGAAAGTTATGTAGTGTCCTCGAAAATCTTGAATAAAAATAAAAAGTCACTTCAAAAAATTCTTTTACCCTCTTACATATTCACGCGGCTTCAAAAACTTGAATATTCAACAATCAATCAAAACCCATATACTGGGAGTGTACTTACCTATTTAGGTCAACCTGCGATGGTCACCAATCAAGAGATTATAGCCATGCGCAATCATTTAGAATCCATTTATACTACTGAAGATTTTTCTAACAAGGAAGTAGGGAGTATCGTTAGCATTGATCATGGTAGTTTTACAGGCCAAAAGGGAGAAATCATTTCCCGAACCAATAATAAAATAAGCATCCGACTTTTTTCAATAGGAATGGTCATTACCATATCTTTGAACTAAAGTTTGCTTAACTATATTTTATGGAAAAGAATAACATAATGCATTTAGGGCAACGTAGCGAAGCTGTGTCTTTTTTTAATAAACTTCTTCTCTGCGGATTATTTTTCATTAGTCTTACGGTTACTGCACAGGTTGATATCAGTATCGATCGGCTTCGATCCATGCCAGAGTCAGAGCTTATAAAATACTATAACCAGGCCAAATCCCAAGGGTACTCTGAAATTCAGCTTATCGAATTGGCCCGCTTAAAAGGTGCGTCTCCCTCAGAGATTGCTGAATTAAAAGAAAAATTTAAACTTTTAAAATCCACTACAAATCCCAATATGACCGATGATAGGGATGCTATGTCTAACGTAAACGAAACACCTTTTGGGATACGACCTGGAGATTCTATTGCGATAGAATACTCTCCAGTTTATGGAGCAGATTTTTTTACCAATCCCAAAGTAGCATTTACTCCCTCACTTAATTTGGCTACCCCTGCCAGTTATCAGTTGGGCCCAGGTGACACCATAGCCATAGAGCTTTGGGGCGCCTCCGCCAATACCTTTGTTAAAGAGATTTCTAAATCGGGTACCGTTTCCATAGAAGGCATTGCACCTGTTTATCTAAGCGGCTCCACGCTTTCTAGAGCAAAGCAAAAGCTTACTCAGGCCCTGTCAAATATTTATCAAGGCTTAACTAGCGAAGACCCAACCGCTAAAATATCCATAGCCGTAGACTTACAGTCTGCACGTACCATTATGGTTCAGATTGTTGGTCAGGCCAAAGTTCCGGGTACCTATGCCTTAAGCGGCTTTTCAAATCCGATACACGGGCTCTATGCAGCAGGGGGAATCACCTTTAACGGTTCTTACAGAAATATAGAATTAAAACGTGGGGGTCGCACCATTGAGACCATTGAC
>Ga0255760_10001670_pt1 | contig 21074 bp, 20 predicted proteins | sample 071ome_25_FD_179960 | JGI IMG/M metagenome (GOLD analysis project Ga0255760, IMG submission 179960) | Coastal salt marsh microbial communities from the Groves Creek Marsh, Skidaway Island, Georgia - 071410BT metaG (version 2) | ecosystem: Environmental > Aquatic > Marine > Intertidal zone >... | reverse complement strand
TAAAAATCCCCCAGTCTTTCGGGCTCCAACCCCAGTTGGTTAACAAATAGCCCCATTGAGATCGGCTTGGCGACCTTCCACAGAAAATCGAACTCCCCCTGCGGTAACACCTCATCCAGTACTTGTGCCGCCAACGTCTCGGCGCCGGTTTGCAGCCGCTGCACCGCGTCCGGCTCAAAAATAGGGAGCAACAATCGGCGGTACCGGCGATGCTCGGCCGCCGCACTTTCGAGCGGAATGAGTCGGGGACGTTGCTCCATGTTGGCGGGAATCCCGATCGGAAAAGAACCAAAGAGCTCAGCGTTGCTGAGAATCTCTCGACCCAGTTCGTGGGAAGTGACCAGCCAGTGGCCGCCATTATGGGGGGTGTAAACAATATCGCGCGGATCCCGAACCAGCGCCTCCAGCAATCGCTGTTGTGGATCTGCCGCCAGACCGGTGTCCGCCACGATGTCAAAATCGCTCAACAGCGCATCCGGTACCTCTGTTAATTGCGTCGGCATGCCTTAGTTCAACACCACCAGACATTTTCCTCGGGAAACCCCATGCATCATGTCGCAAAATGCGCGGGGTGTTTCCTCGATACCTTCATAGAGCGCATCAAAACTCTTCAACTGCCCGTCCTGTAAACGACGGTGGAGATCAGCGCCAATCTCCGGAAAGGACTCGAAATAATCAGAAAACATAAAACCCTCCATGCGCGCGCGCTTGGTGATGAGCTCCCAGCTGTTGGTCAACGGCTGAAGGGCGCTTTCATACTGAGAAATCGCGCCGCACAGCACCAGGCGGGCCTTTTCGCGCAGCTGACCCATGGCAGTATCCAAAGCCTCGCCGCCGACATTGTCAAAGAAAAGATCAATGCCTTCGGGAGCAGCTGTCCGCAGCGCGGCAGCCAAATCCGGCTGGGTTTCTCGGTCTATCACCGTGTCGTAGCCCACAGATTGCTCCAGCCAATCGGCTTTGGAGCGACTGCTAGTCAGCCCAATGACACGGCATCCGGTTGCCTTCGCCAGCTGGCCAACGACGGTCCCTACCGCGCCACCCGCCGCACTGACCACGACCGTTTCTCCGGCCGAAGGCTGGCCGATCTTGAAGAGCCCGATCCATGCGGTCATGCCCGTGGGGCCGAGAATTCCCATGTACTGGTATAGGGGGATCTCCGGGGCAACCGTCAGCGGAGAGCACAGATCGCTGCCATCAAGCAGACTGCTCTCTTCCCATGCGGTTCTGGCACTCACCAGCGTGCCCAACGGATAATCCTCGTGCTGGGACTCAATCACCTCCCCGAGGACAATGCTTTGTACGGGATCACCAATCTGCATCCCGGTCAGATAATTATCCCCCGCGCCAGCCGTCATCCACTGCCGAAAGCCTGCGTCGAGTGAAATCACCCGATTACGCGTTCGAAAATACCCTGCACGGCATGGCGCGTCGGGCACATCAACCACCCCGAAGTCGCCCTCGGTGACCGGGCCTTCGGGGTGCCGCACGAGCACTACCGCTCGAGACATCAGACCGCCACCTCGATCACACCGTCGATCAAGCGGACTTCGAAAGTTGGCAAGGGCACTCGCGTCAACTGGCCCATGGGGTTGCCGTCGCGGAGATCGAATCGCACACCGTGCAACGGACAAGAGATAAAGCAGCCACGGATGCGCCCCCCTTCGAGCTCTGCCTCCTGGTGGGTGCATCGATTTTCGACGGCATATAAGTCGCCGGCCGCCCGGCAGACGAGAATACTGCGCCCATTCAGGGTCACGGCGCGGCTCTCGTTATCTCCCAGATCGGCGTCGGGAAAAGCAGGCTGAAACGCAGTCACAAAAGGTGTCCTTTTGGTATAAAACGGACCGGCCAGAGACGACCGGGAAACGAGATGGTAGCACCCGGGCCCGCCAGAAAAAAACCGTCTTGCTTGCTTATTTTAGGCGCCGTCGCTAGGCTTTTCTCTCATTCACTCTAGCTACTGAGGTCAACATGAGCCACGGAAATAAACAGCAATGGATTCTGGCCAAGCGCCCAGAAGGTATCCCAGATGCATCTGAGGTCGTCTTCCAAGAAGCGCCTATTCCGGAGACTGGGCCGGGGATGCTATTGGTCAAAAATCACTATATTTCTCTCGACCCCGCTATCCGTGGCTGGATGTCCGACATCCCGAATTACTTGCCTCCGATCCCGATTGGCGACCCTGTGCGGGCGACCGTCGTCGGTGAGGTACTCGAGAGTGGCGCCGACCACATCAAACCCGGTGACTATGTCTTTGGTTTAGGTGGCTGGGAAACACACAGCACCATTCCTGTGGATTTCTGCACCCCCGTGCCCGCAGACAATACCTTTCCGCTGCACTACTACGTGAATATTCTCGGCGCGGTAGGGCTCACCCCCTACTTCGCTATTGTTGATGTGGGTGGTGCGAAGGCCGGGCAAACCATGCTCATGAGTGCCGCCGCCGGGGCCGTTGGGTCTGTCGGCGGCCAAATCGCCAAGCTCATGGGACTCAAGGTGGTGGGCATTGCCGGAACCGATGAAAAGTGTCGCTGGGTAATCGATGAACTGGGCTTTGACGACTGCATTAATTACCGCACTGCCGGAGATATGGAGGCGGCAATCCGCGCCGCCTGCCCTGAAGGCGTCGATTTTTATTTTGATAACGTGGGTGGCGAGATTCTCGATGCCGCGCTGATGAATATGAATAAGGACGCCACGCTACTGTTTTGCGGCACAATCAGCACCTACAACGCCACCGGGCCGGTCCCGGGCCCGTATAACTACTGGCAGATACTCGCGCGCACTATCACAGTGAAGGGCTATCTCGTCAGCGACCATTACCACCGCATCGCGGAGGGGCAGGCCGCACTGAGCGCATGGGTGAAAGCAGACCAACTCAAGTTCCGAGAGCATATCAACGAGGGCATTGAGAACTGTCTCGACACCTATAACCTGCTGTTCTCCGGGGGCAACGAGGGCAAGTTGATGCTGAAACTCTGACACACCATCGCGCGCCATCTTGCGTTATGCGACACACAGGCCATAACGCGTGAGCGACACGGCGAAAAAATAAAAAGGGCATCGATGATGCCCTTTTTTCTTTTGCACTCTTTTCAGTCTTCAAAGTTCCGGCTTGGGTGCGCCTTCATCTCCAGCGGCATACCACTTCACGCAGCGATGGAAATACTGATTTCCACGTTCGTTGCGCCCAAACAAGACGCTTTTCATCAATCCGGTTTGCAGTCCTTTCTGCAGCTGCAAGCCAACGTTGTAATCCTCATCTTGAACCACGTCGCGTAACCAATCTGCCATCTCAATTCGCGCCGTTACGTCTTCATCGCTCTCTGGAGGCGTGGGGTGCAAAAAGTGCAATATGGTGGTGTTTTCCATAGGGCCCGGACCCGGGATCATTTGTGCGATCTGGGTAATTTCCGGCGCGATAAAAATGGACACATTGGGGAAAAAGAGCCGAATAAAATCGAAACCTTTTGATTCGTGCTGCCACAAATCATCTCGATCCACCTCTCCCAGGCTAGTGACATTCTTGGCGGCGAACCCGACCAGTTGATGCGGGCCATGGGCGTCATACTCCATCACATTGGTGAAAGTTCGCGGTTCAATGGTCTCTGGATGTGCCGCCTTAAAGTGATAGCCCTCAAGGTAGCCGTCATAGGCGACTTTCCAGTTGGGGCCATAAATCGTGCGATTACCCACATAGGTCCACCGATCCATCTGCTTTTTGGCGACGTCATCCATCATGCCGCCGAGATACTCGCGGATATCCACGTCGCTGTCTGCATGGAGCACCGCAAAAATTAACCCGCCCTCTTCATGAGCGGGGAATTGCACCAGATCACGCGCACCTTCACAGACTTCACCAAACTTCGGCGCGTCGGCAATCGCTCTCAGGGAGCCGTCCGACTTAAAGGTCCACCCGTGATAAGGACAGCTAAACAGCTTTTGGTTGCCGCAAGGCGCTGACGTCAGTGTCATACCCCTGTGCGTGCACACGTTCATCAGCACCTTGGCGCTACCGTCTTTCTGCCGCGTGATCAGCAGCGGGATTCCCAAAATTTCCAGCGTCTTAAAATCACCGGGCTCCGGTATTTCCTGCGACACTCCCACCAGAATAGGGAGCGTTTTAAAAATGGTGTCCATTTCCTGCTGCCAAATCGCAGGATCGGTGTATTCCGTCGAGGGTACCTCCATCGTGTCGGCCGCCCAGTCAGTCGTCCCGTTTTGCACATGGTCCAATAACCGCGCACCCATGCGGCTGTATTGAATTTTTGTATCCACTGTCATCGTTGTGCTCTCCTGACTTGCTTGCTACTCGGGCATCACCAGATCACCCACGGAACTGACCTCATACCGGCGCACTTCCATATCCAAAATTTCGAGTGCCGCACACGCTTGTAAAAACGCGCCGACATGGGGCGTTTTCAGGTGTGCATCAAGATCGGCCTGTGACGCCCACTGCTCACTTACCCAGACCACACACGGGTCGGTAACATCTGTCGCAATACCATACCACTGACAACCCGCTTCTTGGCGCGTACTGGCGACCACCGCTTGAGCGGCTTCGGCATATTTTGGCGCGCTCTCCTCGCTCAACTGGATGCGAACAATAACGCTGACTGTGCTCATGCTGACCCCGCTCGGTTTTCTCTTTGCGCTTTCTCTGGTATCCGCGGCAGCGTGCTAAAGCGCTCACCTTAAGTGAGCAGTACCCGACCAACGCCGAGCCAACCTAGGTTTCGAGGGAGAAAAAGTCAAGCGTGCTTGCTTTTTTCTGTGGGCGTACCTACCCTTGCTCAACCTCAATTTATACAACGTATTTCCGCTCAGGCAATGCGCGCAGGAGATAGCAGTGGCCAATAGACTTCAGGGCAAAGTCGCTCTCATCACAGGCGGCACCAATGGCATTGGGCGGGCTGCTGTTTATGGGCTCAGCGAAGAGGGAGCGAAGGTCGTCTTCACCGGCAATAACGCGACGGCAGGCGCCGAGATTGCGGAGCGAACTGGCGCCGTTTTTGTGCAGCACGCGGTACAGGATGTCGAAGGCTGGGCCACGGTCAAGCAAGCGATCCTTGACCACTTTGGGCGACTGGATATCACCTTCTCCAACGCGGGTACCAACACTGGCGACAGCGATATTGAAACCGTCGAAGTGGACGCCTGGAAAAGTCTGATCGATATCAACTTAACGGGCATGATGCTGGCGATCAAAGCCAGCATTGAACTGATGAAAACGAACCCCGATCAGAGCGGCGGGTCGATTATTCTCAATAGCTCAATCAACGGCATTCTCGCGCTGGCCGGTGATGTGACCTACTCAACGACCAAAGGCGCGTTGCGTCTGTTGGCAAAGTCAACTGCCGTGCATTTAGCCAAAACCCGAACCGGTATCCGCTGTAATTCAATCCACCCGGGCGTTATCGAAACACCGCTGATTCAGGGTGCTATTGATGGCGCCCCAGACCCCGCCGCGGCGCGCCAGATGCTCGAAGGCATCGCACCCGTAGGCCGACTGGGCAGCATGGAAGAGATCGTATCGCTGTTGATCTATCTCGCTTCAGACGACTCAAAATTCGTCACCGGTTCAGAGATCGTCATTGACGGCGGCTCGACAGCCGGGTTACCCGGCGTCTGAGCCGCTAGCAAGCAGCCCTATTCGCCGTGTAGTACGCTGAAAACGCGACGAGAAAACTTCCACTCTCCCGCAACCTTCACACACTCGTCGTCGTACTGACCGCGCGGACGCAGCTCAGTCCCGTCCTGCGTCACTGCCACCTCATCGGTATAACTCCGCATGGTGGCTCGGTCGCCTTCAACATGGATCACGCCCGGCATCGCCATCATATTCACAAATGGGAACATCTTCATGGCCTCGAGCCACGCTGCAACAATCGTGTCGCGCCCCTTAAGGCCTTCCATGTCGAGATGAGGTAACTCCCATACCGCATCTTCTGACCAGGTAGATCCCCAGATTTCTGCGTCTCGCTGGTTCACGCCGTCGCAGTAACGCTCCAGCAAGGCGCGAATCGCCTGTTGCTCTTCAAAATGCTGATCGCACATATGGGTTCTCCTCTGTTTTCTGTCCGGTTATTGATTGATCAACCCGCCGTCGATCACCATCTGCGCACCGGTCATATAGGTCGACAGATCGGAGACCAGGAACAAAGCGGCGTCGGCAATCGTATGAGGGGGCCCCATGTAACCCATGGGCACCATCGCGTTCAATTTCACATACTCCTCGGGATTCTCGACCGAAGACTGCCTTTGCATATTAGTATCGATTAATCCGGGGTGAAGCGTGTTACAGCGAATGCCATCAGCCGCGGTCTCCGCGGCGACTGTTTTGGTAAAACCAATGACCCCACCCTTGGCGGCGGCGTAAGCGCTACACGCGGGCACGCCAACCAATGCCGCCACCGATGACATATTGACGATTGAGCCCTTCACGCCAGACTCCCGCATTAGCGCTACGGCTTTTTGTGTGCCGAGAAACACGCTGGTCATATTCACCAGCATCTGTCGGTTGTAGTCAGCCAGTGTGAGCTCAGGCAGCGTCTTTAAAACCGCAATTCCAGCATTGTTGATGAGCGCATCCAAACTGCCGTGCTCGCTCTTTATCGCCGCCATCGTGGTATCCCAGGCAGCCTCGTCTGTCACATCCTGCTGCCAGGCCTGCGCCCGACCACCCGCGGCGACAATTTCCGCAGCGGTTGTGGCGGCACCGTCACCGTCGACGTCCGTGACAATAACCACGGCACCTTCGCTGGCCAACTTGTGCGCAATGGCATGCCCAAGCCCCGGGTTGGATGCCCCCCCTGTCACCAGACATACTTTCCCATCAACCATGCCCATGGATTTTCTCCTTACCGTTCGAATTGCTGATTAGTGTTATGCAGATATTGTCAGCGATACCGCGCATTAATGTAGCCTAAGCGTCGCCGGTATCAGCCAGATAGATGCGCTCGAGGTGGTCAGTCACCGTCTCGATCACGCGCCGCGCCCGCTGCTCACGGTTGGACGAGCGATACGCCACGCCCATACCCTGCATCACAAACTGCACCAGATCGTGAGCGGCTTGTAATGATTTAACCTGCTTCCAATGCGGGAATACTGAGCGAACGGTCTTTAGAAATTCCCGTTCGAAATCCTGCTCCACCTCGCTCACCGCCTTGGCTAACTCCTTGTCCGTTCTGGCAGCAGCCAATAGCTCTTGGTAGGCGACGAACGAGGGCAAGTTGACATATTTCCAGGCGGATTCGACCGACGTGCGGATCGCATTGCGCGTCAGGGTCTTTTCGGGAGAGTCGATATTGATCATCAGACTGCGATACTCATTGAGCCGCCGCACGTGCAGATAACCCACCACGGCATTCATCACGGCTGACCGGGAGGGGAAGTGGTGCATCATCGCGCCGCGTGAGACGCTCGCCTCCTCGGCAATCATCGCTGTCGTCGTTTGGGCGTAGCCGTGTTCCACGAAACACCTTACGGCAGCTTCTAATATCGCCTGCCGGGTCAGGGCACTCTTTTCCGCCTGCCATCCCTCACCAATCCTCGCCTGTCCTGCCGAGGGTGTATCGCGAGTTGGCGCGTTCCCAGATTTTTTTTTACTGGTCGTTGTTTTGTTGCTCATCGGAACCCCTTAGGACTGGCTCCGCTCTCAATAGAGGGAGCCGCTACAGCAAACAATCCTGCTTGCTTTTTTTACGAGCGTTATCCTAGACTGATTTCACAAGGACAACCACTGGGCCTGCAGGAGTGAGGCCGTGTCGCGTCCCCGGTATCACCATCAACGAGTAAGGAACCTCGATGTCAGGAGCCAAGCCACTGCATCCCGGTCTGTTCACCTGGCCAAAGGCAAACCCGAGCTTGATCGGCAGTCGCTGTCTGGATTGTGGTGAACACGCCTTCCCCAGCCAGGGCTCGTGTCGGGCTTGCTCAGGGCAGAACACCCAGGACGCCGAGCTTGGCAACACAGGCACGTTGTGGACATGGACGATCCAATCTTTTATGCCCAAGACGCCCTACCATACTGACGAAACGCCCGAGACGTTCCGCCCTTACGGCGTGGGCTATGTCGAACTTCCCTGTGGGCTGAAAGTTGAAAGCCGACTGAGAGAAAACACGCCGGAAGCGCTTCGCATTGGCATGCCAATGGCATTAGAGATCATATCTGTGCGCAAAGACGAGGAAGGGGATGACCTCCTGACCTTTCAGTTTTGCGCGGCAGAGGAGGCACATTAATGGAAGTCGCAATTGTAGGGTTAGGTCTACACCCTTTTGGTAGAACCGCCACCATGTCCGGACTCGAGCAAGGTGCTGCTGCGGTCAGAGCGGCGCTGGCAGACGCCGGCACCGACTTTAAAGCCATGCAGTTCGCGTTTGGTGGCAGTCAGGACAGCGGCAACGCAGATTCGCTGGTAAACCTGTTGGGGCTCACCGGGCTGCAGTTCACGAATGTTGCCAACGGCTGTGCTACCGGTGGGAGCTCGCTTAACGCAGCCTATTCGGCGATAAAAAGTGGTCAATATGATGTCGGCTTGGTGGTGGGCTTTGATAAGCACGACCGGGGTGCCTTCAATCCAAAGCCCGCCGAATGGGGCTTGGACGACTGGTACGGCGAGACCGGACTCATGCTCACCACACAGTACTTTGGCATGAAGATCCAGCGCTACATGCATGACTATGGCATCTCGCGCGACACACTCATTCGCGTCGCCGAAAAGGCGTTTCGCAACGGTGCGCTCACCCCCACGGCTTGGCGTCAGACCGCGCTGTCCTGGGAGGAAATCGAGAACGCACCCATGGTGAGCGAGCCACTGAACAAATACATGTTCTGTTCCCCCGCTGAGGGTGGCTGCGCATTGGTAGTCTGTCGCGCGGACATAGCACATCAATTCCATCCCCGGCCGATTTATCTAAAGACCGCGGTGGTGCGCTCGCGGAACTACGGCAGCTTCGAGGTATTTAGTCCCTCGCAGCCCCCAGAAGTGGCTGCATCGCCCACGGTAACCGCTTCTCAGGCCGCGTTCGAATTAGCCGGCTTGGGACCAGAGGACATTGACGTCGCCCAGCTGCAGGATACCGAGGTAGGCGCCGAAATTATGCACATGGCAGAGAACGGCTTTTGCGCCCACGGCGACCAGGAACAGTGGCTGGCGGATGGCGTAACGGAGATCACCGGGCGGCTCCCAGTGAACACGGATGGGGGCTGTCTCGCCAACGGGGAACCCGTCGGCGCCTCGGGTCTGCGGCAGGTCCATGAGATCTGCGTACAGCTTCGGGGGGACGGTGGCGCCCGACAGGTGGCGGGCGAACCCAAGGTGGGTTATACCCATGTGTACGGCGCGCCGGGCATCAGCGGCGTCAATATTTTGGCGCGATAAACCCCACAATACGGGGTCTTGGGCATCACAAACGCTTTAAAGGGATTAACAATGGCGAATGCAGAACGGAAACAGCAAGGGGACGGGGGTCGCTTTGTCGGAACGACTTGGCAGGATCTGCTTGATCTTGAGACGGTAGAGGTCCCTGAGTACCTGCGGGAGCAGCACAACCCGTATATGGGAGACGAAGACCTCTCGGTAGATCGCTATATCAGCCAGGATTTTTTTAACAGGGAAAAAGAAGAAATGTGGCCGCGCGTTTGGCAAATGGCCTGCCGCGAAGAGGAAATCCCCGAGCCGGGTGACCACCACGTTTACTGGATTATCGATCGCAGTGTGATCGTCACGCGCACCCCATCGGGTGAGATCAAGGGCTTCATCAATTCCTGCCGACATCGCGGCCGCTGCCTGCGCGATGAATCGGGATCCGTGGACAAATTTCGCTGCCCCTTCCATGGCGCTACCTGGGATCTCGACGGTCAATTCAAAGGCATCCCCAACGACTGGGACTTCGAGCACATCGCCGACCGGGACATGAGCTTGCCTCAGGTCAAAGTGGCCACCTGGGGAGGCTTCGTCTTCATTAATTTTGATCCCGACTGCGCGCCGCTCGAGGAGTATATGGAGGTCCTGCCCGATCACTTCAAGCGCTTCCCGCTCGAGGAATACTTTACCGGCGTTCACGTGCAGCGCGTAATGAACTGCAACTGGAAAGTCGGCGCCGAGGCGTTTATGGAGTCCTGGCATACCGTTGAGACGCACAAACAGATCCTGACCTTTACCGGCGACGCGAACTCTCAGTACGACTGCTGGGGTGACAATGTCAGCCGCTCCGTCACGCCCATGGGCGTTGCGAGTCCGCACCTGAGCGACGTGAGCGAGGAAACCATTACCCGTGACATCCTGAAGCTCTCCGGCCGCATGGCGACGGACAGCGACGAGGGCGTCGAGATGAAAGATGGGCAAAGCGCGCGTCAATACGTCGCCCAAATGAACCGCGAAATGTTCGAGGAGGCGGCGGGCGAGGCTTTCGATGACCCCACCATGGCCGAACTGCAGGATGCCATTTTGTACAGCCTGTTCCCGAATTTCCAAGTATGGATTGGCTATGGCGGCAATATTGTTTACCGCTTTTTGCCAAATGGGAATGACCCCGACAGCTGCATCTTCGATGTAAGAATTCTGTTGCGACATCCAAAAGGCAGCGAGCGGCCCGCGGCCGTACCCTGCACCGTGATACCCGCAGATCAGCCCTTTGCATCACACGAAGCCTTGGGTTCACTTGGCGGGGTATTTGATCAGGACGACGCCAACTTACCTGCGGTGCAAAAAGGCATGAAGAACTCGGCCACCGGCAAGGTGATTCTGGCGAGCTATCAGGAGAGCCGAATCCGGCACCTGCACCAGACCATCGACAAGTATCTGGGCTAGCGCCGCCCCTTCGCCACCCCCGGCGCCAATGGCGCGAGAGGCTGATGGATCATGAAGGGAAAGGCCCCGCGGCGGCAGTGATGCCGCGGGGAGATCACCAGAGTGCTACTCCCCGCTGGTGTAATAAGCCCATGCATCCGCGATAGGTTGGGCGTCGAAATAGTAGGGCCGAATCTCGCAGACTTTATCGCCGCGAAAACGAAACACCTCAGCGAGCTGCGCCGGCGCGAGATCCGGGTTTTCGAAGCGAAATGAAATCAGGTTAACCACGTAGTCACCCCCGACCGTCATCCCCTCCGGCGCGAGATCGGCGACCTTCAGCGTCCCGAATACGTGAGAGTAAAGCTCCCGCAATGCCGTTTTGCCCCGATACTCACCCGCCATGGGTAAGTCGTCAGCCTCGCGAATAAAAAAATCGTCTGTTAGCAGTTCTTCCACCGCATCAAAATCGCCTGCGCCCGACTTGGCATAAAGCGATTCGACCAACGCGAGTTTTTCTTCATTTGTCATTCTGACCCCCTAAAGTCCCAGATTTCGTATCTCTTTGATTAACCTCGAGCCGCATTCAGCGGCCCGCGCCGCTGCCTGTCGATAGTTTACTCACCGCCATGAGCATATTGCTGGATAACACGCTTGCCCAAGGCCATCTGGTGTACCTCGTCCGGGCCATCGGCCTGACGGCACCAGCGCGCGTAATTAAATTGCTCCGCCATACACCAATCGTCGGTCAGCCCGCCCGCACCGTGCATTTGCATACACCGGTCAATCAGGTTCTGAATCATCAGCGGCACGCTGATCTTGGTGGCCGAAATCAGCTCGATCGAAGGCTTCACGCCGTGTTGGTCAATATGCCAGCATGTTTTATGGACCAATAGTCGGGCCATCTCCAGTTCCGCGTAACTCTTGGCGATATTTTCGCGGATCGACTGATGCTGACTGAGTTTTTTACCAAAGGTTTCCCGATCCTCCACCCGCTGGCAGGCCAGCTCCAATGATCGCTGCCCTGCCCCAATCAGCCGCATGCAGTGATGCATGCGACCCGGGGCGAGTCGGCTTTGGGCGATCTCAAAACCCCTGCCCTCGCCGAGCAACAAGTTGTCGATGGGCACTCGAACGTCGGTGAAGGTCACTTCAGCGTGCCCAATGGGCGCATCGTCATAACCCAACGTGGTCAGGGGTCTCAGCACTGCCACACCGGGGGTATCTTTGGGGACCAAGATCTGCGTTTGCTGCAAGTGGCGATTCGGATTATCGGCATCACTCTTGCCCATGACGATAAAGATTTTGCAGCGCTCATAAGGCGCGCCCGTGATAAACCATTTGTGTCCGTTGAGTACCCACTCGTCGCCCTCGCGGCGAATATCGAGCTGGATGTTGGTGGCGTCACTGGAGGCTACCTGCGGCTCAGTCATGGCATAGGACGAGCGAATCTCTCCCGCGAGGAGGGGCTCAAGCCAGGCTTTCTTTTGCGCCTCGGTACCAAACTTCATCAGCACCTCCATGTTCCCTGTATCGGGCGCATTGCAATTAAAAACCTCCGGTGACCAGATGACCCGCCCCATTTCCTCCGCCAGAGGGGCGTAATCGAGGAAGCTCATGCCACCGTGGTCGCTGTGTTCCGCAAAATCGGGGGGCACAAATAAATTCCACAGGCCCGCAGCGCGCGCCTTTTGCTTGAGATCCTCAACCAATGGCATGGAGCCAAATCGATTCTCAGCAGTGTGCAAAGCTTCGCGGTGCGCCGCCTCTGCTGGCAATACATGCTCTGCCATGAAAGCCTTTAGCTCACCAAGAATGCGCGTGCTCTTCTCACTCGGGACGATCATGGGGTACCTCGCTACCACTCTCGGGCTTAATGGGGTGTCTCATCTGCCGACCCTCTGCCTGCCAGACACGGCCGAGGGTCGGGATAAACAAGCAGGTTGGTTTGTTTTTACGCTCACTCATACTATATAGTCATCGCGGCCTGACAGAAACTCCGGCTGGCCAGAACCCGCCGCTACGGCCGGGCAAAGTAACACAAGAAAGTCGCGATAGTGTCGCGGGGAAACGATGGATCTGATTACCGATACCTCCTACCGAAACTTGACGCTGGCTCAGGCCGCCGCCGCACGCGCACAAGAGCGTCCCGATGACATAGCTCTGCGCTTCGACTCCGGCCACACCCTCAGCTTCGCCGCGGCGTGGCGACAAGCCAACGCGCTCGCCGCCCAGATTCAGCGTCTTGGTGTCGCGCCAGGCGCGACACTGACTTTCCAGCTGCCCAATGCGCCCGAAGCGGTGCCCGTCGCAATCGCAGCGTCTATCTGTGGACTCATTATCAACCCGGTAGTCCCCATCTATCGCGGCAAAGAGCTGGGATTCATTCTGAACGACGCCAAGAGCGAGATCGTATTTATCCCACATCGCATCCGTGGCTTTGATTACGTTGACATGATCACCGCGCTGAGGCCGTCGCTGCCACATTTAAAACATGTCGTTTGTTGCCAGGCCGAGGAAGACCTGCCCGAGGACGTATTGAGCTATGAAGCCCTCATGGCGGAAGCATCCGACGAGCCTGCCGTGACCGCCGCGGTGGATCCGAATGACACCAAGGTAGTTTTGTATACCTCGGGCACCACTGGCAATCCAAAAGCCGTGCGGCACAGTCACAACACCCTCGCCAAAGCGCTGGACAATGGCGTGGATGCATGGCGGCTCGGCGCTGACGACATGATGCTGATGCCATCACCGGTGACCCATGTCACGGGCTATGTGAATGGTATCGAGCTGCCGTTCTTTACCGAATGCAAGGTGCTGCTGATGGAGAGCTGGATCGTCGACACAGCGGTGACGTTAATCGAGGATTTTCGGGCGACAAGCTGTGTCAGTGCAACGCCATTCCTGCGCGAGCTGGTAGACACCTGCAAAAAACGGGGGAAAACCCTCCCTGGCTTTCGCTTATTTGCCTGCGGTGGTGCCGCCGTCCCTGCATCACTGATTTACGAAGCGCGCGAGGTGCTCGCTGACTGCTGCGCTGTTAGGGTCTATGGATCCACGGAAGTCCCTCTGGTTACGGTCGGATTCATCGGCAAAGACGAGAGCGAGCTGGCGGCTGAAACTGACGGCAAAGTCCGTAACTACGACGTCCGTATTTGTGACGATGACGGGGTCGATGTTGGGCTCAATGCCGAAGGTGAAATCTGGGTTCGCGGACCCGCCATGATGCAGGGGTATCGAGAGCCAGCGCAAAACGAGGCTGCTTTCTCACCCGATGGCTACTTCAAAACTGGCGATATCGGGCAACTACTCGACTCGCAGGCGATCGTCATCACGGATCGCAAGAAAGACATTATTATTCGCGGGGGAGAAAATCTGTCGGCTCGCGAAATTGAAGAGGCGATCATGCACCACCCGGCGGTAATGGAGGCCGCCGCTGTATCGGCGCCTCATCAACGGCTCGGCGAAGGCGTAGCGATATTTATTACAGTGTACGAAAACGGCGAAGCCCCGACGCTGGAGGCGCTGACCGCATTGTGCCATCAGCAGCAGCTCGCGAAACAGAAGTGGCCACAGTGGCTGGGCGTCGTCGAGGAAATGCCCAAGACACCCTCGGGTAAAATTCAGAAAGCCATGCTCCGCCAATCGTTACAAGAGCAAGGCGTATTGCTAGGCTAGACGAACATCAATAAGGATCTAAAGCGTGAATGCATCTAACCCGATTCCCGGAGACTACACCGCCTTTCGAGAGACAGTGCGCGAATTTCTGGCGAGCGCGCTTACTCCCGAATTGGCGCGGGCTGGCGAACGTACGACCAGCGTGTTCTCCGATTTTGAAGCCGGTCGGCAATGGCAAAGTGCGCTGCACGCCAGAGGTTGGGGCGCACCCGAGTGGCCACTAGAGCATGGCGGAACCGGTTGGGATATTCAGCAACGCTATATCTTTCTTGAGGAGTGCCGGCTCGCGAATGCGCCCAACCCGGTCATGATGGGCATCCAGATGCTGGGCCCGATGCTGATGCACTTCGGTACCGAAGCCCAGAAGGCAGCGTATTTACCGGGCATCATCTCGGGTGACGACGTTTGGTGCCAAGGATACTCAGAACCTGGATCCGGATCGGATCTCGCCTCGCTCAAGACCACGGCCGATCGTGTCGGCGACGAATATGTCGTTAACGGCACCAAGATCTGGACCAGCATGGCCCACTACTCGAACTGGATTTTCTGTCTCGTGAGAACGGACAAGAATGCAAAACCTCAGGCCGGGATCAGCTTCCTGCTCATCGATATGGCAACCCCGGGTATTACGGTAACGCCTTTCTCTAGCCTCGATGGCGAGATCGAGCAGTGTCAGGTGTTCTTTGAAGATGTGCGGGTACCCGTCAGTAATTTGTTGGGTGAGGAAAATCAGGGTTGGACCGTCGCCAAATACTTGCTCGAATTCGAGCGCGGTGGACAGCACTTCACCATCGACCTCAAAAAGCAGCTCCGCAAATTACAGCAACTCGTGACCAGCGATGCCAATGCTGCGGCGGATGACCCGACCTTTGCCTTTCGTATCGCCGAGACCGAGATAGACGTAATCGCGCTGGAACAAACGGAGCTGCGCATCAAGGGGTCAGTGGCGGCGGGAGAACACCCGGGCGCGCTGTCTTCCCTGGTCAAAGTCTCGGGCACCGAACTCGGCCAGCAGTGCGCCGAACTGCTGATCGAGGCCGCCGGACAGGGCGCGACGCCCTGGCAAAGCGAGGTATTAGCGCCCGATTATCAGGGCCCTACCGCCGCTCCAGAGGAGTGCGTTACCACCATGGCGGAGTACATCAATAGCCGCGCCACAACGATCTATGGTGGAACAGCGGAGATACAGCGCGGCATCATCGCCAAGCATGTCCTCGGACTGTAAGCGGGTAGAAAAATGACCGAAGACCAAGTGCTATTACAGGACGCCGCAGAACGCTATCTGCGCGACAGTTATGACTTCAACGCCCGGCGAGAACGACTGACTCGCGGCGTTTACACCGACCCTCAGCATTGGCAGGCATTCGCCGAGATGGGTTGGCTCACCCTCCCCGTCCCCGAACACCTCGATGGTCTGGGACTGGGTACCCGGGAGTGCGCGATTCTCGCCGAGCTCTGCGGTCGGTATCTGGTCACCGAACCTCTGATTGAAGTGCTGATGAGCGCAGCGACACTCATTGCACCCAGCCCCCACGCGGCTGCATGGCTCGGTCAATTAGTCAGCGGTGAGTTGATTCCCCTGGCGGCAATCGACGAGTGTGCCGGCCGACGTAATGAGCGCCCTGCTACCGTGCTCAGCCGTGGCGACTCCGGCTGGCGACTCACCGGCGTCAAAAAATGGGTCAGCGCTGGCCCCTCCGCGACCCACTTTATTGTGCTGGCGAGCTGTGATGAAGGTTTGGCCTGGGTACTGTGCCCGCGGGATGCGGCGGGCGTTACCTGTGAGACTTTTCCGACTCATGATGGCCGCGGGGGCGCGAACTGCAGCTTCGACACCACCATTGAAGAGCATCAGATTCTGCTCGCCGGGACAGCGGCACTGTCCGCGCTCGAGGCCTATCGTGAGCTCGCTATGACACTCAGCAGTGCCGAAATACTCGGTGCCGCTCATGCCGCGCTCAATACGACGGTGGAATACACCAAGCAACGTGTTCAGTTCGGTCAACCCTTGGCGTCTTTTCAAGCGCTACAGCACCGGATGGCCAATATGCTCATTCAGGTGGAGCTCACTCGATCCTTAGTCTATGCCGCATGTGACGCTGCCGATGGCGACACGCCGGATCGATCTCGGTTTGCCTGCGCCGCAAAAGTTAAAGCCAGCACGGTGGGGCGCAAAGTCTCACAAGAAGCGATACAGCTTCATGGCGGCATCGCTACTACCGACGAGTATATCGTCGGGCATTTTTTCAAGCGCATTACGGCGCTGGAGAGCTGGGTATGTTCACGCGGCGAGGCGCTGCGAGAATTTATGGCGTTTAGCGGTTAAGCTCTGCCGACCCGTTTACACTACTGATGATCGAGCAAGGAGAAAAATAATGGACCTGCAACTCAAAGATAAAGTCGCACTGATCACCGGGTCGACTAAGGGCATTGGCCGAGCGATCGCCGAAACACTGGCGGACGAAGGCTGCAACATCGGTGTCTGCGCGCGTAATCAGGCTGAAGTTGACGAGACGGTGGCAGCCCTCAGTGCCAAAGGTGTGAAGGCTTGCGGCAGCGTGGTGGACGTCACCGATGCGGCGTCACTCGAGGCATGGGTTACCCAGTGTGCCGACACACTCGGTGGCATCGATATTTTCGTGCCGAACGTCTCCGCAGGAGGTGCCGACAATTCCGAGTCGGGATGGCGCGCCAATTTTGAAGCCGACATGCTGGCGACCTGGCGCGGCGTAGAGCTCACGCAACCCCACCTGGCGAAATCCGGGCAAGGCGCCATTGTCATCATTTCGACCACTGCTGCGGTCGAGGCATTTGCAGGCCCCAGCCCCTACGGTGCTATCAAGGCCGGCCTGCTGAATTACTCCAGCAACTTGTCCCAGTCTTTGGCGGCATCGGGCATTCGCGTGAATGCGGTCAGCCCCGGCCCGATTTACTTTGAGGGCGGCGCCTGGGAGCAGATCAAGACCCACATGGCCGACTTCTATAACGCCACCGTCGCTAGTATTCCGATGGGGCGCATGGGGAGCAACTACGAAGTCGCAGACACGGTAGCTTTCCTGGCAAGCCCGCGTTCTGCCTTCACGACCGGCGCGAACGTCGTCGTTGACGGCGGCTTCACCAAGCGCGTGCAGTTTTAGGGAATCCCCGGGCGCCCGATCGCTGTCGGTGCGCCCGTCTCATACCAGGGTTCTCGGGGCTAGATCAGTCTGTTTCTGTAATCAGCCGATCCAATTCCCTAATTGTCGCAATCAACGAAGCAGTGGGTATCGGCTTCTTATCAAGCGTTTCCTCTGCCATAGGTGCGATTGAGCATCGATCGGGCAGTGGCGAACCGCTATCCAGCAATTCGTAAAGTGTCGGTATAAAGATAAATTGCAGCCATTCCTCCAGTTCGAGCTTATCCATGGCAAACGGCTGTTCTGATTGCAGTGCATCGATAGAGGGGGTCTCAGCAGACCAGAGATTTGCTTGACGCAGGCCCGCCTCCAGATCGATCAACTGCTCCGCGATGGCACTGCGTTCTGAATCAAGCATCATCGCTGTCGCACCTCAATATCTCTTCGCCTCAGCCCTTAAGATCAAATGTAAACGCAGGTAGCGTATTGAGTATGGCTTTACCATAGCGCCGCGTTAATACGCGTCTATCCAGCAGGCTTATGCGGCCCTCGTCATCTTCGGTTCTCTGCAACCGACCACTCGCTTGCACGAGCTTTTGAGCGGCATCGGGGACACTGATCTCCATAAACGGATCGCGACCCTGCGCCTGAAGCAATTCCGAGTGCGCCGCCGCAATCGGATCGTCTGGCACTGCGAAAGGCAGCTTGGCAATCACGACATGGCTACAGTAATTGCCGGGCAAATCGATGCCTTCGAAAAAACTGGCGAGCCCGAAAATGGCAGATGGCAGACGTTGGTCAATATTGTTTCGGTGCGTCTCTAACAACTGGCTTTTGCTCATGTGATCTTGCACCAGAATCTGATGCCGGAGAGTCCCACGTACCCCTTCAAGTACCGTCTCCATCTGCCGCCGCGAGGTGAACAAAAGCAAGGCTCCCTCGTTATGCTCGATCAGCTCAGGGATCAGACGAATCAACTCGTCGGTATGTGCCTCAGCATCACTGGGTTCCGCGGCCATCGCCGGGACACTAAAGGTCGCTTTACGCGAATCAAAGGGGCTTGCAACCTGTTTCCATCGCGCCGAGGCCGGTATCCCCGACCGGTCCCTGAATCGATCAAAAGTGCCCAGTGCCGCGAGCGTCGCGGAGGTCACAACCGCGCCTGCAGCGCGACACCACAGCGCATCGTAGAGCAAATCGCCAGGCAAGATGGGGCTGGCACGGCACTCCACGGTGCCCAGGCTGCCGCGGTGCTGAATCCACCTTGCCCAGCCGTCTCCCGAATGCCCTTCTCCAGGCGCCTCAGCAAATACCCGCCAAATCGCGATTTGCTGCTCTGCCCTGGCCACCAGTCCCTGTGCATTCACCAAATCCAGATCCGGGTCGCCGTCCGCCTGATCGACGCCCCCACTTCGTGTCACATCTCCCGTCTGCATATTTTCGATTGCCGCTTCGAGGCGCGTGGCGTTGCGATAGAGCTGATCCCATTGGGTCATCAATCCGTCTGCCTGCGTCATCAATTCCGCATCGATACAACCATGCGGGAATCGATATTCCGCCTGTTCGGCATCGATATCTGGGAACAAGCTCCACAGGTGCGCACTGACGTCCTCGACGCGCTGTACCAGATCTCCCAGCAGGGAGGTCATCGCGGGTAGTAACCTGTCATCCAGGCCCTGAGTGCCCCAGCGGGCACCAGAACTCCCCAGCCAGCGATCACTGTCCCGCAGTCCTTGCAACACTGAAGCCGCGTGAAATCGCAGTGCGAAATGATTAAGGCACTTGCTGGGCAGCTGATGGCCTTCGTCGAAGATGTAAAAACTGTCCTCAGGTGCGGGGAGTATCACGCCTCCACCGAGCCGCAAATCAGACAGCACGAGATCATGGTTGGTCACAATGATGTCCGCGTCGTCCAACCCCTCTCGCGCACGAAAAAAACTGCATTGCCCCACGTGAGGACACCGCCGGCCAGTGCATTGGCTTTGATCCGTGGACACGAGCTGCCGGATCTCAGGCTCCAGATGATCGGCCCACGCATCAAAGTCACCATCCCACTGACCCTCAGCCATTGCCTGAAGCATCTGCTGAAGCACCGGCGTCACGCGCGCCGCATCCAGCGTGGGAAACTCATCGGGATACAGAGGGATAATTGGCTCGGGCGCATGCTCTGCAAGCTGATGGTCCAGCTTTAACAGACAGACATAACGACTCCGCCCCTTGGCCAATGCCGACTGGAAATGCAAGCCACTGTGACGCATCACATCAGGGAGATCGCGGAAAAGAAGCTGTTCCTGGAGCGCAATCGTGGCTGATGCCACCACCAATTTCTTCTTTCTAGCTCTGGCGATAGGCAAAGCCGCAACCAGGTAAGCCAACGTCTTACCGGTGCCGGTACCCGCCTCTACCACGGCGATCGGTGTCTCCTGCTCAGGATCACCCAGCGCATTGGCCACTTCTGCGATCATTTGGCGCTGCCCCCATCGAGGCCGCAATCCCAGTGTCTCGGTCAGTTGCTGATAGGCCACCCGGATTTCGTCCTGGAGCGCCTCATCAATCACATTGGACGCCTCGATCCGTTGCGCTTTGCTCAATGGCCCGGATAACGGGATTGGCGTACATTCGGAGCATCCAGTCTCGATGGGCTTCAGGCACGGCGTCGAGTCGCGATCGGAACGCCGTCTTGCTGACGGAGCCGCGATGGTAGGTGATTTCAGCAGGCGCCGACTCACCGTGGAGCCATTCCCAGGCCCAAACATTGGTCGCATAGAGCCGATAATAGATCACCATCTGAGCGTCGATCTCCGCCGCTACCTCCTCCACGCTCAACCCGGGCGCCAATGCGTCCCCAAACTGGAGGTGAACACATCCTTTTTCGCCCGTAATCCCGCGAGCGATCGAGGTGACATCCTCAAACTCAGATTTCACATAGCCTTTCCCCGCAGACAGCTCCGCCGCTTTGAGCGCGTCGCAGGGATCCAGCTCATAGGAAATGATAAGAGGCAAGATATCCAGTTCATCCAGTACCGCCTGAGGCGTCTCGCCCTGGCCCTTAGACATCGCTAACATCTTGATCACCGCACGCTCAGTAACATCGCGTCCATCCTTGGCCCGGCCCTCACGATGCGCGATCCAGATGGAGTTGAGGTCCTGAGAGACAGAATCTCTGATATAGCCAGACAACTGCTTCGCCGCGGTAAGCAGCGCCCTCGGACCACTAAGATTTCGTTTAACCACGAAACTCTTGTTCAGCCGCATCAGGTCCGCGACCCAGGGTTTTGACAATAGGTTATCGCCGATCGCGATGGCGAGCGTTTTTACGCCCGCGCGGTGTAATGCATAGTTAGCGTAAGCGGCATCCATAACAATGTCGCGGTGATTACTCACATACACACGACTGCGCGTGACATCCAGCACGTCGATACCGGCGACGGAAAAGCGGGATGTTTTTTTGATCATTTTCGCGAGATTCGGCGCAATCAGATTT
>Ga0255760_10001667_pt1 | contig 21089 bp, 20 predicted proteins | sample 071ome_25_FD_179960 | JGI IMG/M metagenome (GOLD analysis project Ga0255760, IMG submission 179960) | Coastal salt marsh microbial communities from the Groves Creek Marsh, Skidaway Island, Georgia - 071410BT metaG (version 2) | ecosystem: Environmental > Aquatic > Marine > Intertidal zone >... | reverse complement strand
CTCAATCATCCGATCCATGGCGTATACCGGGACTTTCTTCGTGTTTGCGGCCTCGCGTCCAAAGTGCATTAAACCGGTGTAATGCCCCATATGTGCATGCGTTAAGAAGACCGAATAGCGATCCGTTCCGGATCGCGACAAAAGCTCAGTGAGCTGCGGGACAATATCTGGAGTAGCGTCGAAGAGGAGGGCGCGAGTAGAATCGGCAACCCCTAAACAGGCGACGTAATCATTGGCCTTAGGATGGGCGCAACACTCCTTTTCACAAAGCAGCTGAGGGGAGCCGGCATCTTGCAAGGTGCCCAGGACTACAAGCTTCTGACCGAAGAGTTGACCGGACAAAAAGAGGGCAAGAAAAAGGGGTGCGATTTTCATTCTGAAAAAGTACTACCTTGTTAGGAACTAACAAACTGAATACCATGAAAATCACGAGACTTCTAGTAGGATGCGCAATTGCTACGACGCTGTTTTCTTGCGCTAAGAATGAGCCAGGAACGATTACAGGCCGATGGGTCCCTGAAGGTTTTGAAAGTACCGTGCGCTATGAATTTCAAGACGGGATTCAATACACCATTTATGGTAACGGATCGGGAGAGTTTCCTTCTTTAGTGGAATGGGTACAAGCAAATCCAGGCATTTTACAGCACAACTATGAAGTCAAGGGCGATTCCTTGATTGTGGATCTAAACTTTGGCAACTACCAACGTGCGCAAATGGAATTTGTCTGTGGGAACGATGTGGTTCGCCTTCATCAAGAATCGGTATCTGGGGCGTTTACGACCAAGTTGTACCGTGAAGGGCATGACCTTTCCGGGTGTAACTAAGAATAAGTCGTTCATTTTCATTACCTTAAAAGGGAAACTAACACTCTTTTACAATGAAAAAAATTCTTTTGACCACAGTCGTGGTCGTGATTGCGGGGTTCGTGATGTTCACCGTAGGGGGCGCTTTGTATTATATGGATGCGATGGCGTCAATGGCAGAAGCTTTTCCAGAGGCAATGAAGGCTGAGCCGGATATGACGATGGGCTTGCTAAATATGGTTGTCATCGCTTTATTGACAACCCTTTCACTAGATCGCATGGGAGTCACTAGTGCAGCTTCTGGGGCTAAAACGGGGGCCTGGTTTATGGGGCTATTGTTTTTAGCGTTTAACACCCAAACGCTTGCCATGTACAACACGATGGACCTAAATTTTGCGATTCTTGATACGGTTATTTCTGTCTTGATGGGAGCCGTTTTAGGTGCCGCGTGTGGATTTGGATTAGGAAAGTTTTCACCTAAATCCTGACCATTTAATTGAGAAAAAATCAATGACCCCCTTCGCGAGAAGGGGGTTTTTTATTGGCAGAAACCCGCCTTATTTTCCCACTATGAAGTGTAAACTGTTTTTCTTCCTATTGTTTTTTAGGCCTAGTTATGCTCAAGAACGCATACTCTTCGCCTCAGGCGAACTGGGCTACGAATGCTTTCGAATTCCGGCCTTGGTGCAATGGGAAGGCGGCGAGTTGTTCGCTTTTGCAGAGGGCCGAAAATCGAATTGTGCGGACTTTGGGAATGTCGATATTTTGATGCGCAGGAGTGTGGACAGTGGAAGGACTTGGTCCCCAGCGCGGGTGTTAGTGGACAACGGCGACCTTCAAGCGGGAAATTCAACGCCTATTGTTGACCGCTTGGATCCAAGGTTCCCTGAAGGCAGACTCTTACTTTTTTACAACACGGGCACCGCCTCTGAGTACGATACGAGAATGGGCTTGGGCAAGCGCCGAGGTTATTTTATCGCCTCGTCCGATCATGGCGAGCACTGGAGCGCGCCTCATGAGATTGTGCAGGAAAATCCGGACCTCGACCAGAGGACTTGGGCCTTTGCCCCTGGGCACGGCATGCAGTTTAACCAAGGGCCTTATACCGGTAGATTGTTTGTGCCTGCGAACCGTTCGGTAGGAGACCCACAGGAAGGGTTTAGGGATTACCAGACCTACGGATTGTATTCGGACGATCATGGGAAGAGCTGGAAGGAAAGCGAAGAGTTGGGCGTGCCGTCTTCGAACGAGTCTATGGGGGTCCAATTGGATGCTCATTCCCTCTTGCTCACTGTTCGAATCCAAAACCAAGGAGTGAAACGAAAGCAACTGGCCATCAGTCGAAATGGAGGGGAGAGTTGGGATACGACATGGCTCGCTCCAGCACTCACGACCCCCATGTGCCAAAGCTCTATTTTAGAACACAACGGGCATTTCTATCAATTGGGCCCTGCAGATACCAATGCCCGCAAGCAATTGACCTTGTGGTCTTCTCAAGACGGGCAGGAATGGAAGGTAGCGCGCGAACTCTATCCGGGTTCTTGCGCCTATTCAGATATAGCCTCCTTTGGAGACCAAGGACTCTATCTCTTTTACGAGCGCAATGACTATACCGAGATCGTGTTCGATCGTGTTATATTGAAGTAGCTAATTTCTCCGCCACCGCTAATTAAAAGTGCCGTGAGGAGGTGTCGAGTTTTCATGAGTAGTGTGAGTTAAAACGCTTCGCCGATGAAGAAATATACTCCCCGGCCTTCTTCGGTGAAAGATACATCTATTCGAGTATAGATGTCTTTTTCTGGGAAGATGAGGTATCGGATGCCGGCGCCTCCTGTAGGAAGGAATTGGTCCCAATTAAATCCATACTCATCTCCATATACTTGCCCAGCCGCCAGGAACACGCTCGCTCCCCAACGCTTGGAAAATTCAAAGGGCAAGATGCGGTATTCGACCTGCCCGGCCACTAAGTTTTTGTCGCGGTACCGCCCGAGGTAATACCCGCGCATCAAGCTTTCCCCGCCCATAAGAGCGAGCATATTGAAAGGGGCGTTACCAGTAGTGAATTGGCCATAGACCTGTGCGGCAAAAACGGTGTTCTCCTTTACCGGTCGGTAGATTCTGTTATCTATCACGTAGGTGGTCATGTTGTAATCGCTACCCGTCGCCGTGTTGTAATTCATGAAGGCCCATTCGCTGTATAGCCCTTCACGCGGGTTCATAGCGTTGTGGATGTTGTTGTAAAGAAGCCCCAGACCGATGCCCAAGTTGTTGGATCCCATAGCGCCCACTTCTGGGAGCTCAAAATCTGTTTCGGTATCGATGTAATTGACTCGGTTCAGACCTTGGTAGTCCAGTTCCAATCCAAAATACAACGACGGCAAAGTCTCACGTAGCAAGCGTTCTCGGAACAAGGTGTATTCCCCGTCGATCAAGGCAATGTGCTCGGACGGTGTCTCGCGGCCTATGCCGTAATAAAACAGTGGGAAGCTTTGATAGCGTGCGCGACCGTAGAAAAACCATTTGTTCTCATCCGTGTACAACGCATGATCGAGCCAAAATCCGTATTGATTTTCGAGGGTATAAAAAGTGAAGGCCTTAATCTCACTGAGGCGGTTACTGAGGTCTCTATTGGCAGAGTACACATATAAGCTCGATACACCCAATTCCCAACTCGTTTCCGGTGCATAAGCGACGGTCGGGTAGTTGATCAGCTTGGGTGCCGAAGGGTCTCCGCTTTCACTCAAGACATTGTTGAGGTAGCGACTAGCAATACCGCCAACACCTTGCGCATTCGAAGTGTAGCATGCGAATATGAAGCAAAAGATTAAAGCTTTAGACCTAAGAGATTTCATTACTACACAATATACTGATATGCATGACATGCTTTGAAAAGCACAAAATCATTTAACCAAGGACAAACAATAGACGAAAAATCTTCATAACTTACATGTTGTAAAACCTATAAACTCAAACCAAAAAACCAAATGAAAACCACTATTAAGCAAATTATTGCGATTGCTTCAACAATCGTATTCGTTCTTCTTGCAGTTTCTAGCACTTCAACACCTCCTGAAAAATGTGATTGCTCTAATGCTCTTGATGCTGCATTGAGCGCGGTAGCAATGTCCGGTGCAAGTAATTATGAGGACCTTGTTTATCACAATAAAAAAACCGCTAAACTTTTGCGGGACTGTGACAGTCATTATGACGCGAGGGAGTACATGAGCTTAGATTGCCCAGAAGACCCAACGATTACTTCATATTCTTTTGATTAGGCATTAAGAATTCTCTCTTTATTTTCTGTTTGATAAATAAGCTTGTTAAAGCTGACGGCGGATTTAGGGCAGCATTATATCTTGTAACGAGTATTTTGTGTTAAAGACATCAATGTCAACGCTTTTAGGAATGCCATCAACCCTTCCAGACTCGCTGAATTGCCAAATGGTATAATTAGAATTATCCTTCATCCAAGGCTCGTTGCCGTAACGGCCTATTAAAAAATGATAGTTTTTGTACTTGCCTTGAAGGTGCTTGTTGTAAAAGGTATTTACGGCATAAACCATTGGTTTCTTCCCGTAATGTTGTTCCAAGAGATTCAAGAACTTTTGTAAATTTTCGTGAAATTCATCTTCACTCCAATATTTGTTTTCTTCCACATCTACGAGGGGCACTAAATCTTGCTCTGATATACTCATTTGATGTGTGAAGTTTTCAAATTGCTCCTCTACAGTACTGGTGGTTCTGAAATAGTGGTAACTCCCGACAGGCAATCCGCTCTTGCGGGCTTCAAGTATATTGGTTTGATATTTGACATCTACATGGTCGCCCCCCTCGGTTGCTTTCATGTACACGAACGCTATTTCATGCCCTTCCCATTCTTTGACTTTAGACCAATCTATTTCTCCTTGATGCCAAGACACGTCTATGCCATAAACCTTATCACTTGAGTTAGATGTATGATCTGAACAGGCCGTTAAAACAAAATAGAAACTGGAAAAATATATTAAGTTCTTATTCTTCAGTAGCATCGCGAAGCAACCAAAATTGATATCCTCCATAGATAAAACTGTATCCGCATTTACAGTTTAACCTTTCGTACTCAGGCATGATTAAGTATTATTGGTTTAACTAAAATTAGATGATTTTTGAATACCAGAGAGAAATACTTGAAAAGGGTCTAATCTAAAAAGGCATGCGTTTAAAAAACGCATGCCGTTACAAGAGTTTTAGCTTTAATTATTCCATCAGCCTCCGCTTTTTCTCCATTTAGGATGAAAAAGTAGACGCCGTTAGTCAACTATCGTTATGGGGTAATCTTTTGACGAAGGTTATTCCTCCCCGTCATCAGAGCCTCCTTTGATCATCCAGCCTCCAATTGCAATCATTGCCCAAGGACCATACATTGCAACCACACTGAACTGACCGAAGAGATGGTCCGTCCAGCCCATTCCGTCGTTACTGATCAAGAACACCATTGCCAAATCCGCAAGACCGGCAATTATCAAAATAAATCCAATAGCTTTTAACATGATAATTTTTATTAGTTTGTTACTAGCCCTAATTGCCCTTTGACCGCTCAAAGTTTAACTAGTTAGGGTCAATTTAACAATATTATATTGGAAGGACAAAAAGCCGGTGAACAAAAAACCGTCTTAATTGTTACTGTCAGCTTTAAAAATAGTGTTCGTATGGACTATTCTAGGGTTGGTTTTTTATGATTACGAAACCACTGAAATGCAACTGAGTAACAATTAAACGGTAGTATGTCTAAAAACCAAATATGGTTCATTATGCTTGTTGCCTCTTGGGCAATAATAGGATTGTTCTACGTTTTAAACGAACTAAGGGTGGAGTATATACTTATTGGAGTATTTCAAGAGTTACTTATGATTCCTTGTCTGGTTATTGGAGCTATTTCCCCCGTCGTGCTCATTATTAGGATTTGTAGAAAATCTCGCGGTTAGAAGGGAAGAACCAAGGCGTAATCTGGAAGAGGTTAAACTATCTTTTGACAAGCTTTACTACTTTCAGTCCTTTTGTTGTGCTGACCCTTGCTATGTACGTTCCGGGGGCGTAATTTCTTGAATCGATGGCAATATTGCTGGCGTCGTCTACTTTTATCATGTCTACGAGGCGTCCATCAATACTTGTGATTTTTATATCTAACATTTTCCATTCGACACTTGTGAAAGTCCAGTAGTCATTGGTGGGGTTAGGGTAAATTTTAATACTGTTTAATTCCCCTAATTCCTCCTCGCCTAGCGGTACGTTGGCGAATTTTATTTCATCGAAATAAAAGGTTGAAGTCGCTGTGCCATCACCCACATTGGTGCTGCCCGCTGTGAAGTCAAATAAAAAGGCCAAGCTGGGCATATCCGTAGGAGCATTTGTGAAATCGAATGTGAGTAGCTCCCATTGCTCGGTTTTTGTGGTTTGCACGCTACGTTCTTCACCCCAAAATGGCTTCTCTGCCTTCAAGGTCACATAAGTCCCCACCGGAGCAGAGGTCCACACCTTCATGGTGATTTGAGGGTGATTTGCAAAATCTATGTTGTTGGCAAAAGTTATCACGCTACCTCCATAGGGGGCGCCTAGATAACGGACGATTTTCCCTACTAAGGAGCTGTTGTTGGTTGCGTCGCTTGTCGGGTTTGCGACAATATCCATGGTGGCGCTCTCAAAACTGAAAAAATGATCAGGGGTGGTGCCGGACTCAAAAGTGATGGGCAGCCCTGGCCTTTGTGGCGCAATGATTCCGGCGATTTGTTGGATATCGTCTACATAAAAGGTGTTTCCTCCTCCAGCGGTGAAAGGCTGCGGCATGATGACGAGATCTGCGCTGCCCGATGGGGCGGGGATTCCGAAATCGAAAGTGAGTGTATGCCATGCGCCGCTGACCGTAGTCACGGCATCTACTTCGCTGGTGTAGGGGTTCTCCAGCTTGACTTTGATGACGGTACCCACAGGTTCTGTGGTATACACTTTCATGGAAAGCACGCTAGTCGAGGCTGCTGAAAAATTCAATGAGGACACATTGGTGATTTTTCCTCCTGCCCATAAATCGCCCGCAGTGGTTTTTACGATTTTTGCCACTTTGGAACTGCTGTTGCCTGAAGTACTTGGGTTGTTGACAATGGTGAAGGTCGCGTTGTCGTAGCCTACCATACCAGAAGTGGCAGATTCAAAATCGAATGGAAGGCTTTGTGACCAAGCTGCTGTTGAGCCCGCAATAAATAGGGCGGTTAGAAAATGTTTCATGAAGAGTATTTTTCGGTAAACAGTCATAGATTAAATTCAAGGGCTTGGTTTAGGGAAAGGTACACAAGAAACTAAGAAAGGACCTCATCGCCCTGTGATTAACTTCCAGCTACATAAAAAAAGCACCTGCTATTGCTAACAAGTGCTTTGAGTTACTTCTAATTTAAAGCATGCTATGCCATCATTCCAGCTTGCTTAATTGTGACATTTTAACAATAACATAAAGCGGAAGAACGCCAAGCACGCCGTGCATGATCATTGGGTAGATACGCATAGATTCTGTGATACCTTTCTTCTAATATTAATCCGTCACTTGGATTATCATTAGTTGCTAAGTCCAGTAGGGACTGGGGTTATAGAAACAAAAAAGTCACCTATCTCTAAGTGACTTTCGTTGCTCCTCCTCTTGGGCTCGAACCAAGGACCCTCTGATTAACAGTCAGATGCTCTAACCAACTGAGCTAAGGAGGAATACTGTGTCCAATTCTTTCAAATCGGGGTGCAATAATACATCAAAGTGCGAGAGTGTACAATACTTAAATTGAAAAACTGAAGAATTAAATTTCTTGATCTTCGTAAATTGGGAAATAGGTTTTATTATCTACATTGTCAATACAAAACAAAAAACCATGAGCGATATAAGTAAACTTCCGGAAAATATAGACGTGCAGGTGGCGAACTTACTGGAGTTGGCTGAAGCGGACATGAAAGCAGGTCGTCATGAAGAAGCGATTAGCTTTTACAATAACATATTAGGGCTAGATCCAAAATTAGCTTACGTATGGTATCAGAAAGGCATGGCAGTTTTCAAGACATCAACATTAGGGAACTGTCGTTTCCTAGAGAGTAAAACATATTTTGAAAAGGCCATTAATCTATCTGATAATGATGAGACACGGATGGCCGTGAGTGAAACCATAGTTGATCTTGCAAAAAGCTATTTCCCTTCATATGAAAAGTTCTTTATGGATCATTTTAAGGCACCCTCTAGTGTAGTGTCTTTGTTTAATGCATACAATGAATTCGATTCAATGATCTACTGGGCTACAGAAATATGCCCTAGCAACCACAAAGCTTTTGTTACTGGATGGGATTTGTGCCGAGAAATAATTGAAATGCCCAAAAAGTATGTAAACAATCAACGTTGGTCGGCAGCAGGCGCGGAAATTGCAGGAAAAATTACAGGAAATTATGGGGACGAAGTTTCTGCAAAAATTGATCGCGAGCGTGCCACAGAGGTAAAAAACAATCTTGAGAGATATTCGGCCATTGTGTTGAAAAACGCCAAAAAATATGAAAAAGGAATTCAGGGCATTCCTGAACTCAAACAATTGTTAAAGCATTACAATAGTCTTGTGGCTTCGAAGCCAGATGTTTCATCTGAAGGAAAGACATTCGAAGTATGGGAAGCAGATGAAAAGTCGAGTAATAAAATGTTGGCAATCGTTGGGGGGATTTTTGGGATACTATTCATTTACAATTGGTGGGCGAACGGCATGAATATCTGGACTATCATTTGGGGGGTAATCGGAGTGTATGGAGGCTCACGCCCAATATTCAACGTCCCTACCCAAGAAAAGTACGATAAGCAACAAGGCGATTTGTCTAATTGGATCAAGAAGTCGCATGACTACATCAACACGAATGATGTAACGGCGGAAGAATTAACTAAGCTTAGTAAAGCATCAAAGAACATTTATAAATCTTATTACTATTTTAATGGAGGCTCTGGAGAGCCTTCGGTTATGTCAAAACAAATACAGGAAACTTTTTTGAAAGCTAATGCTACCTATAAAGTTCAGCCTAAAATAAACCTTACTAAGTCATGATGCGGAAGGTGAGACCTTGAATGCGATCAGTAAGTGTAATTCGGTGATACGCCTTGTTTATCGGGAGTCGTATGCGGTAAATGAAATCCAATTTGGATTGAGTTTTTTGCCAATAGTTCTAAGAGTATTGATGAATTGTATTTGTCTCTCAGTTTAATCCCCTCACCTAATTGTTTTGTAACCAACAACAATTAGATATGAAACGAATCTTACTTCTAGTCTTTGCGTTCGCATTGACAGTGCCTGCAATAGCGCAGGAACAAGTGTACATCTACATGCAGTATCGACAGGTTGATCCATCTCAATCTGCTGAATTTGAGCGAAGAGAAATCGAGTATTGGTCGAAAGTAGCTAAGGCAGCTATGGATAAAGGCGATATGCTTGGCTGGGTTTTGGCTAAGCGTATGGATCAAGGTGGGAATCATAATTATGTGTTTGCCAATATTTTCGAAAGCGCAGAGGATTTTGACCGTAACATATGGACAAGCGATGTGATGGACGCACTTCCTGTACCTGTAGAAGAAGCCTCAACTGAGGGAATATCCCAAACCGTAGGAGACATGATCATTATGTCGGAAGCCTATTGGTTCAACGGTGGAAATAAATACTGGGTATGGAATTATGGCCAACCGGAAAATGTTCAGGGATTTATCGATGAGAATAGAGAGCTTTGGGGCCCATGGTTTGAAAGACATGCGAAGGAGGGGAATATTCCAACAAAGAGCTGGGAACTCTATCGCGTGTTAGCCCCGGCAACATCGAATCATGCGACAGTGTTGACCATCGATGGATTTGACACCTATTCTGATGCTATTCAACATTGTGGGGGTGTTTTGCTGCCAAGTGACTTAGACGGGTGGGAGGAAATCCAAAAGAATAGTAAAATGAACGAGATTATGCCCGATGGCTTTGGAGCTAGAATTGTATATAAGCGCATACATTCGGTATATGCAGACTAATAGGTTTTGAGACTAAGACTAAAAGCCGCGCATCTGCGCGGCTTTTTTGTTACTAGGGATTCGTTGCGAAACTAATTGGCCCCGCGTACCTTTGCCCCATAAATTCAAGCACATGAGCCTACTTACAGTTGGAACTATGGCGTACGACGCGCTCGAGACGCCTTTCGGAAAAACGGATCGCATTCTTGGGGGTGCGGCGACTTATATCGCGTTGAGCGCGAGCTACCACGTGGAAAAGAGCAACATCGTTTCCGTGGTGGGAGCGGACTTCGAGCAAGAGCATTTGGACTTGTTGAAGAGCAAGGGCGTGGACCTCGAGGGGGTGCAAATCATTCCTGATGGCAAGACGTTCTTCTGGAAAGGGAAATACCATTTGGATATGAACACTCGCGACACCCTTGATACGCAACTTAATGTTTTAGAGCACTTTAACCCAATCGTGCCTGATAGTTTTAAGGATTGTGAGTACTTGATGTTGGGGAATTTGATGCCGTCGATTCAGCAAAAGGTATTGGACCAATTGCCAAAGCGACCAAAACTCGTCGTACTTGATACCATGAACTTCTGGATGGACCACTTCTGGGATGATTTGATGGTGGCGCTCAAGGGCGTGGACGTGTTGACCATCAATGATGAAGAGGCGCGCCAAATGTCTGAAGAGTACAGCTTGGTGAAGGCGGCGAAGAAGATCATGACAATGGGCCCGAAATACTTGATCATCAAGAAGGGTGAGCATGGTGCGTTGTTGTTCCACGAGGATAAGGTGTTTAGCGCGCCGGCCTTGCCGCTGGAGGAAGTTTTTGATCCAACAGGTGCTGGCGATACGTTCGCGGGCGGCTTTATCGGATACCTCGCGAAGACTGGTGATATTAGTTTTGAAAACATGAAACGCGCGATAATTTGGGGCTCTGCGATGGCGAGCTTTACAGTAGAAAAATTTGGAACGGAACGTGTGGCAGACCTTACTACTGCTGAGATCAACGCACGTTTGGAGATGTTCAAAGACTTGGTAAGCGTAGATATTCAACTCGCTTAAATTTTAGGTTCGCATATATTGAATTGCCCGGCCTCCGGCCGGGCATTTTTTTTGCTCCTACGGGGCGGCGGGGCAGCCGCCGCCCGTCAAGGTCCACAATAGATTCTCGACGCGCAGGTCATAATCTGTTTCGACGCTGGCACCTCGCAACTCAAATTCAACGACGAGTTCGCGGATGGACCCAATGCCACTAATTAGGGGTTCGGAGGACAAGGAGATGGGAGCTTCTACAGGCGAGCTCGGATCCCAATTCTCTGGCCTCAGCAAATCATATCTCACACGAGCGTAAAGGGCTGCCCTGCCGATGGAATGGGTGTGTTGGACGGAAAGGCACCACGGGGTCTCTGGCTCCAGTTCTTCGATGGCCAACAAGGCTTGGGTCGGTAAGGCAATGTTTTGGGCGTAATCTGCCCCTGCGGTGCCGGGCGGATCGAGGAAGTTTTCGTCAATAACGGCATGCTCTGACCAAAGAATTACGTTTAGACTTTGTGATTGTAAAGTATTGAAAAACAATATAGTAATTACACCAAGCCATTTATTTTTCATTGAATTTCTAAAGTTAGGTCGGTCCATGAGTGCTGAGCAGTGATAAGGTGATAATGCGTGCCTCTTTCAAGGGTGAGGAGCAGGGGAATTCCGGTTTGGGGCTGGAGGCCTTGGGCGGTGCCGCGAGGCAGTGTGGCCAGAAGTGTAGGGGCGTTGGTAAGGACAGCGGTTCCGAGGGAGCCGGCCGGACCAAGTGAAGCGCGAAGGAGTAGACCTGGAGGGGGTGATCCGCTGATCCTCAGGGCCTGGTTTTGATGGCCGGTGAGGGTGTAGGCGAGGTATTGTGGGTCGAGAGAAAAGGGGACTTGGAGCGTGGGCCAGCCCGCCTCTGGCGGAGCGGGAGGGTGTGCGGTGGCTTCACCGGCATCTAACCGAATGAGAGTAAAGGGAGCGTATTCAATGGTGAGTGCGGAGCTGGCTTCGACGTAGAAATTTTGTGCGTGTGCGAGCAGTGGAAGAAAGAGAAATAGGCAGGGTTTCATAGGCGTTGGATGGGCATGTGTTGGGAGCGTTCGATCAGTAGGAGCTCGACGGGGACGAGGGTGCCTTCTTCGATGTAGAGTTCGATAGGAAGGGATTGAAAGCGGTCACCGGCGTTGTCGAGCCGAGCGGTGTAGACTCCTTTTCGTAATCCGCTGATTTGAAAGGTGTTGTTCGAAGTTAATTGAGCAGTATAAGTGGTGCCGTCGCTGTGGGTAAGGATGGCGCGGAGTGCGCTATTTAGTCGGGGCAGGAAGGCTTTGGCGGAGTCGTACTGTATACGGACGGTGCCGTGTACGCCAGAGCTCTTGAAGCAGCGGATAGTGAGCGAAGTGGTATGCTTGGCCAGGGCTAGTTCAAGCGTATAGCCCTCGACAGGAAAGGTAGCAAAGGGCAAACTGGTGGGCGAAAGATGAATGGTGGCGGTCTCGCCTGTGAGGTGATGAAAGGCGAAGCGGCCCATCGCGTCGGTATGCACGCGCTTGCCTTGGCAAAACAACTCGATTTCCGGGAGGGGTAGGCCTTGGTAGTCGAGGATTTGGCCTTTGAGGGTTTTGGTAGCACTGGAACGCACGAGGGTGCCAGACCATTGCAGTCGAAGCGGCATATGGGGGTTGCTACTGAGGGCCCATTGCCCGGAAGGACGGGTGTGAATCAGGTGAAGTTGTGGGAACCAAGGTTGTGCAAGGTCGCCCCGGTACGCGGATTGAGCGCGAAGGGATAGGCGGGGATTTTGATAGCCAATCTGAATAAAATGTGCCCAATTTTTTCCTACAAGCTCCTGACTTGAAACACCAAAGAGGCCGGAGCGCCCCCGCCAATTGTAGGCGGCATTCCAGCGTGGCCCGGTAGTTTTTTCGCCGGCCGACAGCCACTGCGCTCGCCCGGAAAATTGGTGGTTGCCCCAGCGGTATTGCCCGCGCACACCGGATCCGAAGCGTTGGGCGTGAGATTGGAATTGGCCTCGGAACGCCCACTGCCAAGGCCCGGAAGAATATTGCAACAATGCGGAATGGAAATCGCGGTCGCCCTGAAGTACGCTCTGGTGATTCCATCGCAGGTGTGGGGTGCGGTACGAAGTTCTTAGGGTGGCCAATTCTCTCATGATCGCCTCCTCCTGCCACACCTCCGGGACGTACAACCACCGCGCGTGGCTCCCGAATTTTTGGCCTTGCCATCTCGCTTGTACATCGCGGAGCGCCCCCCATTGTCTCCAATGAAGTGACGTGTTTTGACCCTCAAACCTGAGCTGACCCGTAGGCACGAACCTACCAGTAAACCAAGCCATTCCTCCGCCACCTTCCCACGCTAGGTGGGACCATGTTTTTTCGGCCAAAGCGGTGCGGTCATCCAAGAAAAGGGAGAGGGGTTGACGACCATATTGGCCCTTGAAATACGCGCTTTGTCCAGGACGAATGATCTCCAGCGCCCGTGCATTTCCGTAACCAATTACGCCTTTGCCGCGCTCGGATTCATAAGACAAAACGCCGCGCGTCCGTCCATTCCACTGAGCCAGATTCCCGGACCAATTCTCCCGCGCAAACTTCCCCAACACCATATGGTGCCACTGTCCGCCGCTCCATTGCCCGCTCAACGATGCGCTGAGCACATCTGAGCCTATGTTGGGCATCGCGGCTTCCGTCTGATGGGGGTAAAATCGTTTGCGCAACGGCAGCACCACGGTCGTATCCCATGACCCGCCACTGGCCTTTAACACCCAATTACTTTCTTCCTCCCGCGCCATCCGCAACCTGCGAACTTCACCGGGCGCAATTTCTTCACCCTCGATGTTGAGCGAGATATTGCCCGTATTACTCACCGAGGCTATGGTGGAGTCGCGACGCTCCTCAAGAACAGCGAACTCCGCGCCCGCCCGCTCGTGGATCAGGACACTCGCCACCGCGCGGCCGCACACCCGCTCCCCGCTCCGAATCTTTAGGACCAATTCCTTCTTTCCCGCCCGCGCTAACGGATGGACCATGAAGAACGCCAATGCTTCACCGCGACGACCTTCGCCCATACTTGGCAGCTCCAAAAACACCAATTCTTCCGGCGCTTCCACCTCCAACCAAGCCGCCCCGTCCGGCACACCCGACCACTCGAGCCACAACCGACCCAAGCCCCCCGGATCCGCCGAATCACCACGCGCTTCCAGCACCTGACCGCTCGCCACCAAAGGCATCACGATCGCCCATGCGCTTAAAAATCGTATCAGTTTTCCCATCGCAATTCTTGTGTTACGCCAAATCGTTCCCCCGCATCTGTCTCGCTCACCACGACTAATTGGTAGACGCCTTCCGGCACCTCCGGCTTAGGAAATCTGAGCGTTCTGCACTGGTTCGGCATCAGCCCCCGCGCACTCACGCTCTCCCCGGTATATACCACCTTTCCCCGGCCGTCTAACAGCTTTGCATGCGACCGCACCACGCGATCCACATTGCCCCTGTTTTGGAACACCAGCCCCCAGAAATCGCGCTCGCCAATCCATTCTAACCGCTCGGCATGCAAAGCCACGACACCCGGAATCAAGGGGTTGCGGTAATGGAAATGAATGGCGTAGCGGACGCGAAGTTTTAATTGGTTTGCGGGTTCTTCTTCGAACGGGCGGCTGTCCACAAGCAAGGACGCGCGGGCCCCGGCCCGCGCGTATCCTGCCTGCGCCGCAAAGCGGACTTTCACCACGCGCTCTTCCCTCGGAGCCAGCACAAACTCTTTTTGCTCTAGCTCCATCCAAGCCGCACAACTCTCGTCCGTACTGCCCGCCGGCAAATAGCGGTAGCCACTATCACAATGCGAGACAACATCACTTAGGGTAAGGGTACAGAGTAAAGGTTCGTCGCCTCCATTTTTTAGAGATATTGGGACCAATTCTGTTCCGCCAGGCACCACACTCAAACGATGAGTGAGACCGCTTTGGACCAAGAGTTGGGCGTTTGTAACGACACTGTAGAGCAGGACAAGCACGGTGGTAAATTTCATGGCGTAGCGTCTAGATCCGGGGGCGCTCTGCGCCCCCGGAAGGGTTCAATAGATTATTCCGCAATGGTGTAGGTGATGGTTCCCATGTCTTGGGATCCGTTATCCGCGTCCAATTGCGAATAGTCGTTAATGTGCGCCGTGTATTGCAACAAATACCCGTTGCCACTGCCGTTTCCAGTGTAGGACGAGCCTATGTTTTCAATCAAAATTTGGTCCGTAGCTGTCAAAATCACTGGATTCGCACCTTGCGTCGCGTCGAAGTTTGCCGCCACGGTTCCAAGGGTTCCGTAGGTCGCTTGGTCCAATGAAGCCGCCGGCGTACCGTCCGCCAACAAGGTCATGTGCATTCCCTCATTCATGTCGTTAATACGAACGGAGATGGTTCCATCTGCAACACCTCCGTTGCTGAGCATGAGGCTGTAGTTCAGGTGGGTTGTTTGGTTTTTGTTGGCGCCCAATACGAAGGGGGAGCCGGCTTCCGCAGGGTCGTCTGCCGAGAAGTCGAAGACGATCTCGTCGGCTACAACATCCACCAACGCGTGTGCGTCAATGACTACGCCGATGGCTTGGGTTTCTGCTCCGGAATCCTGTGCGCTCATTGAGCACGCTAAACTTGTGGCCGCAGCCACGATCCAAATTTTCTTCATTTGAAAAGGATTAAGGGTTAATAAATTGAACTCCTATCAACTTAATTGGACCCAGATCACCTTTCCAAATAATGTGGAGAAGTTGGGTTTTTGAACAGGGAATTAGAGGGGTCGAATTCGCCTAATGAAATCCCGGCAGGCCCCAGGCTTGACGGTATTTTTTGCAAATAAAAACCCCCAGCTTTGAAGCTAGGGGTCGCGTTATAACCTTTAATCTTCCAAGGCCAGGGGTGCGAGCTCGGTTCAAGTGCGCCGAGAGTGTGTCCCCGGTTATCTCGTTGTCATAAAGATATCGTTGACATGCTCGTGGTTGCGGGCATCCACCGTGAGGATGGGGATGTGTGCGCTGTTCTCGAGCAGGTTTTGGTCGAAGTTTGCTCCGAAGAGATTGAGGATGCCGTCGTTGTGGTGGTTGACTGTGGCGATGAGGTCGCATTGGTGCGCGGCCGCGTATTTGATGATGGCTTCATCATAGCTTAGGTCATGGCCCACGTCGATGGCTTGGGTTTCTATGCCGCTGTTGCGGAGGTAGCTCTTGGCAAAGTTTAGGTTGCGAGCAATGGTGGCGCCTAGGAACTCGTCGCTATTATCTTCATAGATGAGCAGGACTGCGGCGCCAAGGGGTTTGGCGATAGCTGCTACGGTGCTCAGGATTTTCTTGTCTTCACGCTCTAGGGTGATGGGCACGGCGATGCGGTCGAGGACCTCGTCGTCGTAGACTTCACGTTGGGTGATGATGTGTGGGATGTTGCTGCTGCTCACCACTTTCATGGCATGAGAGCCGACGAGCTTTTGGATGCCGTGGGCGCCTTTGGTGGCCATGATGATCAGGGCGCATTGCTGGGCTTCGGCTTCTTGGCCTATGGCTTCATTGTAATCCCCCACGGTGATGTTGTGGGTGATGGTGATGCCGGCAGGGGCGTCGATGGCGCAGAAGGTGTCGAGCTGGGTTTGTGCAGCGGCGAGGTCAGCTTCTTTTTCGACGGTGTGGAGCACGTGGATGTGTCCGCTGCCGTAATTGGCCACAAAACTAATAGCGTAGTGTAATCCGCTTGCGGCGGTGGCACTAAAATCGGTGGGAACTAAAACTTTCATACAATCTGATTTAGGATAAAAGGGTTGCTTTCACACCGTAAAGTTACGATGTGAAGTGCGCGTGAAACCGAACATTTATCACGTTTTACAAACGGCCTTAGTGTAGGATTTGTACGCGCTGAATCCACGGCGTTGGGCCGTCGAGCAACAAGACGTACGTTCCGTTTGGCAGGTCCGCCACAGTGAGTCGTCCCTCTTCGAGCAAGCCTTGGTCCATCACGCGACCGCTAAGGTCGGAGAGGGTGTAGGTCGTGCCTTCAAGGGCGCCTGCGATGTGGATGAGATCGCGAGCTGGATTTGGGTAGAGGACGAGATTGCCGAAGCATTCGATGATGCCTATGCCGTTCACTTCTACGGTTACGGTGGCGGTATCAGAGCCACCATTCGCATACCCAATAAGGGTGAAGGTTCCGGTGGCGTTGGCAGGGCCCCAGGCGATGTCGAACTGAGAATAATCTGGTTGCCATGTAACCACTGTCCCGTTTGTAATAGAAAACGAGGCGCTGTCGAGCCATTGGTAGTTCAAAACGTTGTAGGTTGCGTTCGCACCATAGATCGAATCTGTTGGACCCACCAATACCGGTGGAGGTGGTGCTACGAAGAATGAAATGGTGTCGATAAGGCGCTTGCCACAGTAGCCGCTGATGGCCATAGAATCCATCACGTTTTCCGCGAAAACCATGGTGTGCGGGCCAGGCTGCAAGGTGTCGGCCGTATGGAAGGCGAAAGCTTGGTAGCTGCTGTTCATCACCGAGCTCCCGGTAACCGTGTTTAAGTTGCCATTACCGTTGAAGAGTTGTACTTGGACCCCGTCGAAGTTGGCGCTGGTCGGGAAGACAGCATCGGCAGTAGTCACTAATACGTCCTTGGTGCCGTAGCTTCCTATGGCGCCTGTTGCGCTCACGTTTGAGGGTGTAGTAGACGGAGCTGCGACGATGTTCACGAGGATCTCACGCTCAGTGATTCCCATGATTTTGAACGTACCGGTCGTGTCTTTCGACCACTCCACAATCTTCACATTGACGATAGAGTTTTGCTGCATCGGAGAGTTCACTACCAACAGGCGATTGGCGGTATCGATGCTGACCATGCTGCTGTTGCCTAGGGGTGCTGTGTTGCTGTATCCAGTGGCGTAGGCGATGTTCGTGGTGGCGTTGCTTTTGGCAGGAACGATTTGGAAGGAAAGGCTATCTCCGTCTTGGTCGGCTTGGCAAATTTCAAAAGGGAAGTTCGTATTCACATAGGCCGTTGCGATACCAGGTTGGATGGCAGGGCTGTTGTTGTACGATCGGATGGCTGGTTTCCCAGTCACGAGGACAGAGGAAATGTAAATAGACTGCGAAGATGGATTGGCCAAGTTTGTGATGCCCGAAGGACGACAACAAGTAGTGTAGTAGAAGTCGTAACCGCTGTTGTTGTCGACGGTTACAGTCCCTTCATAGGTGACGACGCCGACGCCATAGCTGGACCCACAGTTGCTCGCCAAGTTGTAGGAGTTGCTGCTGTTTTGGGTGAGGGCCAATGAGGTTGCTGATGATTGGCTGAGTTTCTTGTAATAAACAGTAGCGCTCGAGGGAAGGTTAATTCCGTTCAGGTCGCGGTACAGGTGTAGGGTTACTTTGTAGGTGCTGGTATTGGCACCGGTGCTCTGGTGTTCAAAGGTGAAATCACCGGTAATAAGGTGGGTGGCAGATAGCGCTGTGCTAAATACGAACCCTAGGAGGAGTAAAACTTGGCGCATGGGGCTAAGGTTTTAGGATTTGTTTCGAAGATAAGGTTTAATTGGACTCGAAATATGAAGAATGAGTGACCGATTATATCTCGCGTCCTTCTAGATATTCCGGGAATGGTACTCCCATCACTTAACGAAAGTTCAGATACAACGAGGCCCGGGTCGCATACCCAACCTCTTGTGCTAATTCCTCTATGCCCTCCTCTTCCAAAAAACCTTCCTGCATCAGAGCGACGGCTCGATTAATCGGTAAAAACTTTTTCAAGTAATTCCACCTTGTGTGGGTTTGCGCAAAGAACACCTCCCATTCTTTGTCTACAAATGGCGACAGTTTTTACAAACTCTCTCCAGAAGCCTCGCATAATTCTTCAATGTAGAAGGCGAGCGACTCATTTTTCACTTTCGAAACATCAGGACATTGAATACCTTCTACCTCTTCATTAGCTTTTGATATCACCTTCGGTTTGGGAGGCTTGATACTAACTACAACCCAAAAAACGATAAGTACAGAAGGAAGCAGAAGGAAACACTGCAAATCCGAATCTCCTTAAATACGTGCTTCAACGTCCTGGCCTTTTATCCAAAGTTTCTTCACAGCATGATCATCGAGATTCGCATTGAGCTTGAAGCTTTATCCATGAGAAAGTATGGCACAACAAAAGAGGAAACAGGAAAAGAGTATTCGCATTTCGTACATTGGTTTGGATACTCAAAGGTAAAATAACCCGACGCTATCATTCGAGACAAAATGAACGAAAAAACCCCGCCACAAGGGCGAGGGTTAATAACATTTAGGTAACAAAAAGGTCGATTAGAGCTTTGTGGCCAAAGTGTACACGGTGAGTACTGAGGTGACCTGAGCAATCAAGTTTTGCGAGAAGGTTTGCCAATCCATTTCTTGGCGTTCTCTTTTCTCTTTCTCGGTTTTCGCTGGCTTCGCGCCTACCACCACAATTGATCCCGGCTTCACCTTTGGATAGCGGTAGGTAGGGCGATACCACTTGTAGTCTTTTACTGTACCATTTGCGTACACAACATTGACGTCCGTACGCTTTGCATCATCTCCAAAACCACCGACCATATTTTTCACATACCAGCGCGCACTCTTACCCGCTACGTAAGCAACGTGTACACTTGGGCGGGCGTATTCATCTGAAAATACTGCATATTCCGACGCCTCAGTATTTGCTAAACGAATCTCTACGGTCATGTCCTTGGAAGGGATGAAGAGATTGTCACCAGGCATCAATTCTATGTTGTTGTACGTATTACCAATCTTCATAATACGATCTATAGAGATGAAGATCTGTCCTTTACCCTGACGTGTAAAACTTGCAGCAGAAGGAAAAGCCTCCTTCGTCAACCCACCAGCCTTACGGATGAGGTCACCCACTTTTTCTCCTTCGAGGATGGCATAACGACCAGGGAATGCCACTTCGCCACCGATGTTTACATATTCTTGGAATTCAAATCCAGCTTTCCTGCGAACGACAATCGCATCGAATGGCTCGAATTTAAAGTCGCCATTGGTACGAGAGTCGAGCTTAAATTCCTTCACTTTACCGATATCTCTACCTTCAAATGCAATGCGGTAAACGACTACCTGAGAAGAATCACCAGCAAAAGTCAACCCTCCTGCCAAGTTCAATACCTCATCAAGAGTGATGGTCGAATCATACGGAATTTCCAATCCGTTGCGTACTTCACCAGAGATGCTCAATACAGCACCGTCGTAATACGTACGCTCTGAAAGAATACGCACTTGATCTTTATCCATTAGTGGCATAGGATCTTCAACGGCAATCTCAGCAGCTAAGTCTAGTGTTAAGATCTCCTGAGAACCGTCCGGATATGTGCGGAAGATATATGCTTTATCAGTGCGTGCATCTTTCTTTAAGCCGCTTGCAAGGTCAATTAATGCCTTAACCGTTACGGCACTATCCACCGTCAATTCAATTGGATTACGTACTGCACCCACAATGCTTACTGTAGAAGCATCGATGAATGCTTTCTCGCTTAAAACTCTCAAAACATCTTTATCACGTAACTCGAACGTGCTAGCGCCGCTCAAAATATCTTCAAGGTTCAAGGTTTCAATCTCTGTAGTACCGTCAGGATTTTCGCGGAATAAATAGGCAAGATCCAATTTGGCATCCTGCTTCAAGCCTTTAGCAAGGTCAATCAAGAAGGCCACATTGGCACTTTCGTCCAAAGCAAAGTTTCCAGGCTGACGCACCGCACCTTCAATAGCTACTGTTGCTTTATCAACGAAGTCGCGAATATTAAATACAGTGATTTGATCTTCTGGAAGTAATGCTAAGGCCAGCGAATCTTCCATAGCGAGTTGCGCTTCTGGACTAAACTGAATCAGCTTACGGGTGCCGTCCACAAGGGTGCGTGTTAAATACGCTACATCCATACGAGTTTCCTCTCGGATGCCTACTTTCTGTAATACTTCCTTGATGGTTGGGTAATCGCGGATGCCATAGATCCCTGGGTAATCTACCCAACCGTTGATTTCAACATAATCCTTCTTATCTGAAGTTTGAGTTGCAATAATCACTTTATCGCCGTCTTCGAAGGTTAGCGAGGAAAGTTCCTTACCGCTGTATTCTTTCACGAATGAGCCTTCTTTATTCTTACGGACCAATTGGATTTCATCCTCTAAGGCATCATTCAAATACCCTCCGGCATATTCCAACAAGTCAGGGAAGGTCTCTTTATT
>Ga0255760_10001666_pt1 | contig 21094 bp, 15 predicted proteins | sample 071ome_25_FD_179960 | JGI IMG/M metagenome (GOLD analysis project Ga0255760, IMG submission 179960) | Coastal salt marsh microbial communities from the Groves Creek Marsh, Skidaway Island, Georgia - 071410BT metaG (version 2) | ecosystem: Environmental > Aquatic > Marine > Intertidal zone >... | reverse complement strand
CTCATGGATTCAACACGAAAACAGACATTACTTTACGAACATTTTGGTTGGACATATCCTGAAACCATGTATTGGGGAAGGGTAAAAATTCACGAATGGGGTGGATTTTCAACATCATCGATCCGAGAATCTATCGAAAATGGAATCTATTCATCATGGGATGATGTGCGATTACCGACCTTATCAGGAATAAAAAATAGAGGAATTACTTCAGAAGCAATTCGTTCGTTTTGGCTTGAATTAGGCATTTCTCAAAAGGATATTTCGGTCCCCTTATCCACACTCTTTGCACACAACACCAAAGCCGTTGACTTCAATGCACCAAGGTTGGCATTTATTCGGAATCCGATGGAATTTCAATTCGATTCAACATTCGAACCCCTTGTTCTACAAAACCATCCAAACAATGCCGATCTCGGATCCAAATCTTGGACCTGTGACAGTAAAATAATTTATTTAGAATCAGACGATGTTGAAGATACAAAGAAGTTGAGATTGAAAGAATGTGCTGATATCGAATTAGAGGACGACAAACTTCGATTCCTCTCTATTGAACGTGGTCAGGAAAAATTACCGATCGTTCACTGGCTCCCTTCGGATTTGAGTTTAGAAGGTGAATTACAATTCACAAAAGATGATGAAATTCTGACAATTCAAGGACGGGTTGAACATCATCAATTGCCTCCGGGAACTATAGTTCAATTGGAACGAATTGGCTACGCAAAGGTCGTGGATCAAACAACCTTGTTTTTATCCTATGAAAATTCTTGAAATGAAACCTCATTAACAACAGAGAGTTTCGCACATCATGGCAAAGACCGTGGGTGACCTGAAACTTGATGATGAACATTCAACAATTGGATTGGATGATACCCTCCAAGAAGGAGCAAAACGACTGATTACGGTTCAAAATGGAATACTTGTGGTTCTTGATGATGACCAACAAGTGAAAGGCGTTCTAGGAACAAAGCAATTTTTAAAGGCATTCGCCGATGGAAAAGATTCCAAAAATGAACTTTGCAAAGACCACATGGAAATGGACTTTCTATTGGTCCACATCTCTGAAAAACTGGATGCAGTCCTTGAAAAAATAAAAAATCGACAGCCACAAGCCGTAGTAGCGGTTGATGATGATGATACATTTGTTGGCTACTTCTCTCCAAATGATTACCAAGAAGCTCAAAATTTGGTATCAAATTTGAAAAATTTGAAATTATAATCATGCAACTAATTTGATTGTCTTTTGACAACCATCACAGGCAAATCGATGCGGTCGTTCATCAGTTGTGACGGCGTTGAGGGTTTGACATGCTGGGCAGGGTATCTTCGGATAGGCTGCGGCTGCTTGGATGAGCGATGCGTCTCTAGGGCTAAATATTGCAGTAATCCACCAAATCAAAACAACGAAAGCAACACTCACGCCAATAAACAGCGGAGGATATGCAAAGATGTACACCAAAAGGGCAATCGGCATCAATGCCAATTCCATCATGAGAACACGCTTTTTCCGATAGGCAGAAATTTTCAATGCAATGTAGAATGCACCGATGAAAGAAACTAAAAGAGCAAGACCGAGGATAAAGGGTGAATACCCAATTGATGATGTTGGGATTGACGACAATGTGAAACTTTCGTCTTGTTCTATACCCTGACCTTTCAAGATAATCGTGTCATAGAACGGCGTACGAATTGTCTGTAATTCAAAGGCATCCGATTCAGATAGCTTTGTGCTTGTTAAACCAGTCATCATCGATGTTGTGATTTCAAGTTGTAGGTCAAATGTACTCCATATTTTTGCAGGTTGAACCACGACAAAGTCACGGATGAAATCAAATCGCTCTTGATCTTCGATGTGTTCAACGGTTGTGAAAATTAGCGTGATTGGATGAGGTTTTACCGCTGTTTCGCCATGAAGATCGACCGTTACATCAATCGCATCGAAATCATTGAAATCGCCGACGATTTCTTTCGAATCTAATCCCAAACCTTGTGTGATGTACAATGTTCCTAATTTGACAAGTTGGCGTTCGAATTCTCCAATCTCTACAGGTTCGATAAATCTACTCACGCGGTCCTCTTCTGTGACACTACCTGCATTAAACGCCCGAAGTGCTGAGGAATGTGCTGGATTATCGTCGCCTATATGATCAAGGCCCCAACGCATCCAAAACGCCATTTCATCTTGAATGGTGAGAACTGTTGATTTTTCCATAACAATGCCGTTGGAGTCCGAAGAAATATCTGCTTGAATATCAACAGTTAATCGACTTCCTACACCGTTTGTTCGCAGGGGCTCATCTGGAGGGTAATATGTACCCGTCCCACCACCTGTGTCGGTGGTGGTCACCTCAACCGATGTTGAGCCTTGCATGGCAGGACGTCCTTGTTGAAAGACCAGACGAACTTCGATATTGATGACCTCTGAACCACCCTTGGCATCGGTCCAAGTCCATGTGACTCGGATGAGGTCGCCACTTCCGGTTTCAATGGGGTCACCTGTGACCAAAACACCGTTGACATACAAATCAAGCGATTCAGTTAGGGCAAGCGTCGACATGCCCCATGGTGATTCCAATGAAATAGGGATATAGACATCTTTACCCTCGATTTCAGGCTCAATGAGACGAATGTCGACAAGCGGAATCGTCACTTCTAGTGACGAATCGAATTCTTCTGTACCCCATCGAAACTCTAGGGCGGAATCGCTTGTTGGAACTTGGAAGACGATTGCCTGTGCGGCAAGTTCAATCTCAATCGTGTTTGAAGCTGAAATGATAAAAGAATCGACTGGAATGTCAAAGGTGAGTACACCTTCACCTTGGGACAAGAACGAGTTGCCTGGCGAGGTCACGCCGCTGAAACTTTTCGAACCGATTCTAACAGTGGCAGTTGCATTAATTTGAGCACCTGCAGCCTCCGACAAATCATAGTGAATGGCAAATGACCATGTTGAGTCGGGTACTGTCCCAGCCCAAACTGAACTTAATTCCCAAATACCTATGGACTCTTGAGATGCGATTGTCGAAGAGATTGGGATTGATTGCACGTCATCCCCTAACTCTTGGAGAAACGGTGTCATTTTTTTGTTGCTTTGGCTCCCTATAAGGTACAAATCGACTTCAGATGCATCACAACAAATGAGAACATCATCTCCACTTTGTGCAGCAACATTGTTTGGCAGGGGCACCAAGACAAGGAGGAATAATGCGAAGATAAAGAGAGCACTTTTCTTCATAATTCCCAAACCACCGATGAAACACTATCACTTAAGGGAAACTGTGCATTGTTTGAGTAAAATGCGATTACAGTGCTTTTTCAAGCAATGCACCGAGTTCTTTTTCGAACAATGTGACAAGGGCATCACCAACTTCACCTTGAAGTTCGTCAGGCAGCATTCTGAGACCGAGACGAGTGGCTGCTCTCGTGGCTTTCAATTCAGCATAAATGCTTCGAGCTTTGGAATGGAAATAATACGCCACTGCCTCTCTAATCTCCGCTTTCAATTCCGGATCGTCATCGATTTTTGACCGAACGAGAGCTTTGAGTTCATCTTTGACTAAATCTCGAAATGCTTCGATAACAAGATCTTCAGTCGACAAAAGCTCCTTGAGTTGAGATTGAATACTTCCCGTGAGTAATCGTTCAATGGCCATGTTTGCCCGAGGCGATGGTATGTATCAAACTCACGCCTCAAACACTAGGGAGTTTTTGAGTGGTAAGCATGACATCTGTTGATTTGGAAGCGAACATTGCTGCAGATTTTTCATCATTTGGCCAGGCTTTTTTTAGCATGTAAATACTACTTGCAAAATCCATCTCCTCATCTCCGGAAAGGACTCTATTCCAAATGAGTTCTTCAAATCGTGCCGTTGAAATCTTTTGATTAGAAACACCTACAAGTGCTAATTCGGACAAGGATTGTGAACGCTGGTCAAAATCCATTTCTGACCAACGATTTGACAAACGAAGTAGCATACGAGGTGAAATTTCCGGAATCATGTCAATAACGGGATTTGAAATCTCTGGAAGCGGAACCACTCGAATTGTGCCTTCTTCTTGTAGGTGATTACGAATCATCGTATACATTGGGTCGATCGTTTGGTCCATGACACCACGACACCACAAACCCAACCCTGAATATTGCCTCATCGCCCGTGAAATTTTTCCTTGAGGTGCTAAGATTGATGCGATGATACTCGTCATAAAAACCACATCCAACGAGCCAGTATGTTGTCTTTCAGATTGTTTGAACTCTAGATTTACTTCAATAGGTTGTAATCGAATACTATGTTCATTCATTTCAACATCTGCGACGGGAATATGTTCAGATTCAACATCAAGGAGGATGGTCAAACCTTGGAATTGATTGGAGGTCATGGTTTGTTGGTCTTTGGGGAGGTGAATTTTTGAAGGTGTAAATCGACGACTAAAAATTTGCTTGGTATCTAGAAACGAAGACTCTAATTGAATTGTTGCAAGCATGCCTTCAATAGTCGATGGGACGATGATTCGTATATTTTCAGCATGTTGAATGAATCGTGAGAGGTCGGTAAACCATGACTCCAAATCCTGAAGTGCTTGGAGTTGAAAGAAAGATTTCATGACACTCGTTAAAACCTAAAGACAACTCTACATGAAGTTGACTGTATAACAATAATGGGCCGTCACTCGACCATCAATCGTAGTTCGTCTCTCTTGTATCGCCATTCTTCAGGAAGTCGGCCTGATTTCTTGTAGTAATTTGCGAGACGGCGGATTTTACCTTCCGTGAGTTCAAGAGCACGCTTGTTGTGAAGGTCTTTGTGATTTCGTCCAGTTCCAAGATGGTTGATGATGCGGACAGCTTGTCGCATGAGGTTCATCATATCCTCTGGATACGATCCTCGGATTCCGTTGTCTTTTAGAATTTGACCAATTCTTTTACCAGTGACGAGGCGGACACTTGGAACAGCATGTTGGTCACGAAGAATTGTTCCAATCTCAGCCGTGGAATGACCTGCCTTTGCTAAGTCAAGGATGGTTGATTCAATTGACGACTTGTCGGTATTGGACCATTTTGGTGCCTCTGAGACATTCGGTCGAGATGAACCACTTTTTCCTTTTCGAGAGGTATACATTCGTGCCATAGTGAGTCCCCGAGTAATTCTCCGAAAAAACACCCCTTCTTAATCGCTTTGCTACTGAATAGAATCATTTCTTCTGATGTAATTTAGCCAATGCACCTATTCCACTTTTCCATTCCCATCCAGGTGCGAGAATTCTTGCAAGGCCAATTGGCTTTCCATGTTGACAAACAAGCACATCATCATCTTTCCGAAGGTCGCCACCATATGCTTTGACCATATGAGGAAAAATATCACCTTTCAATTTTACACCTTCATTCAATTCAATCGACTGTAAGACTTCATGCTCAAATAGATGATCAATTGCGGCTTTTGAAAACGAAAATGCATTTCTATCGATGGACCAAACCGCAATTTGCTTGCCCTCACGTTCAATTCTCCATCTGGGTGGCTTTCCTCGAATATCACAACCATTCAGCCATGATGAAGTGTTTAGATTCTTTTCAGCAATGGATTCAAATCTCTGCATGTTTGAATAGCTTGACTTCATTCTTCGAATATCATATGTTTCAACTGCATTCTTGATCGACTCATCTAAATTCCTTAACGATTCAGATGATAATGCACCCAGACCTTTTCTTGTCTCGACGACATTTTCATGTAATTCGGAAACATCGATTGTTGAATGATTGATAATTTGCTTAAATTGATGCCGTTCAAGGAACAATCTCAATGTTTCTTGGATTCGTGAAACTTCATCATCCGACCAAGACCCAGTCACAGGAATATCGTAATGAGATGCAGGCCAAACATCCTCAATATTTCGAGGGACGAGACCAAGGGGTGAAGTGACCATCAATTGCTCGATTCGATGGTTCCCAATGATATCAAGAAACTTCGAATGCGATTTTGAAAGTCGATATGGTTTCCTGTCAGAACATGGCAGTAAAAGGAGAACATCTTGATGTGTATCACGACTTCGATATTGACGTTGAATAAATGAAGTCCAATCTTGAATGAGCGGGTCAGAAAACGATTGAAACGAATAACACTGGAACGATTGCTGCGCATCAACATTTCGTGTTAGAACTCCTTTTTCGTTGGAAACGAGGGTTCTGTGATAACGTAGGTGCTCAACAAGTCGAGGGCTATTCAACGCCTGTTGCTCCGCATATTCGCGAAGTGTTCCATTCTCAAATGAAGAATGAATCAATTTCTTCGACTCCTCCCAATAACGCAGTTGTTCTTCAAATTGGTATTCCTCACCTGGTAGACATTGGCGTAGGCCATGTGAAGTGATGTAAGCACCCTCAATTTCTGCTTCTCTACACCTAGTGAGGTCGAAGAGGTCCACGCCCAGCCATGAGAGGACTGCTACATTGTCTGGACCGCCAATCGCAGGAGTCCACAACAAAGCTCCGGGGAATGCTTTCTTGATCGAAAGGATTGCTTGAACCAACTTACTCCCTTGTTGCGCAAGTTGTAAAGCATCGGTAAGAACGATTATTTCAGGTTGAACCTCTAAATCCAACAATTGTGGGTCATGGTGCAATCGTTGCCACGATACTGGAAGGAGCGATGTGGAAGATGCTTTTTCACCGGCATCGGCGTTATCCAACGAAGGTGGTAAGACATGGCCAATATTTGCCTCAAATGTCGGGCCATTAACGTCAAAATTCGGTGGTTCAAGAGGGAGCAGGCTTCGGACTTGTACTTCTCTTGGCAGAGTGTTTGTGGTCGAGGAGGAAAAAGGAGCAATTGATGGTGACAAGTCTTCATGTTCGAATTGAACAAGGCAAGGCGTTGTAACAATCGGGTCTTTACGGTCACCAAGACCAATGCAGCGGGCATAGCGGTCTCGATGAAGAACGACCTTTCCAATCACCCCAGCCATGACATGTCGTCACAACTCGACTTCTTGAATAATTTGAAGAAAATGAGGGCAGATTTTGAAAACCTAGAACTCAAGGCAACAACATGCAAGGGAGAAAGAGGTGGTTTCTCCTTTCTGCGATGATTATCCTTAGTCTAGTCAGTGGCATACAAAACACTGCTGCTCAAACGGTTGACAATGTCGAAGGAAATATGATGTTTGAAATCCAAGGGCTCGAACAAACAACATACCAATTCTCGCTTGAGGTCATTGAAGCTTTGACAAACATTGTCGATGTATCTTGCACTTCATGTACCGTGAGTGTACTGCTCAACGACGAGGTAACAAATGGACAGCAACAAATCTTTGAAAGCGATGAAAATACAAGTGCGTTACTCACCATCGAATCTCATGAACGACAATTGATTCAAGTGAAGATATTTCTTAACGTAAGTCATCACGGCCTGACCACTCGCCCATCGCCGACCCAAACAGTTGATATGCAAAATCTACCGCTCTGCGACATTCAATCTGTATGTTTCCAGCATGAGCCACAGTCGTTGAGAAATACTCAATTTTTCAATCAACAAGAAGTTGAAATTCACGCAGGAAAAATAGCGGATGGACTGGATGATTACCTCGTTTTTCCAGCAGCAAAAGGTGCCACGATTGAGTTGAACTGGCATCATTTAACTGGTGACCAAACGACAACAGTATATTTTCAGGAAGATGAAAATGAACTCCAGTTACTGCCACCAACACTTGTTCAGCCCAATCAAATGCTGAAACCTCTGGGCATCCTTCACAACACCATGTATCTTCAGATTCCTGATGATGGCCGAATTATTGTTAAAATCCAAGGGGAAAATCCCACGGATTATTATGCTCTTTCGTTGGTTGCTTACCGAAAAATGGCAAACATCACGACTACATTTGATGTCGAGGAATCGACGAACTATATAGGCCATGGAATTCATCAACTTGCGTTCGATTGGCCAGAGGCCCATGCAATACTTTTCGTTAATGGCCCCCATCAAGTTGAATTGAACATCACGTTTTTTGCAGGTGTTGAATTACGAGATGATGGACAAGTGATTTTACCATACGAACAAGTAAAAATTTACCCTTACCCAAACACAACTGCTGGGAAATTCATTATCATCTCAAATCAAACGTACTCCTTCGATATCGAATTGACAAACTATTCTGATGCGTCGAGCAATCGGGATGCACAAGGATACCTACCATCCGGAAATCTCAGTCAAATTTCACAAGATTGGGTTCTTCTTAATGTCACAGAGAATTACAATGCTCAACTGACCTTATCAATTTTCGATACAAGTGATACATATCTGTTCTACATCGAGGGGTGGGAAGAATCAATCCATTTCGTTGAATTTAAGATCGAAGGGACAATCGGTGGGCTTCAAGTCCAACTTTGGGACATGAATCCAAACACACATGAACCAATAAATTCCTACATCGGTTTGAAGTCATCCACTGAAATTCGAGTTGGGCAGCAAGTCGGCCAAGGCTACCATATTCTCCAAATTCGACATCAAGACCCCCTCAATGTAACACCAACCGAATTTGGCATGGAAACGCCCCCTATTCAATACACGATAACCTCAACATACCAACTCATCGATGAAGGTGAAGAACCTTGGTTTCCGCCAGATGATGAAGCAAAAGCCTGGGGAGAAATTGTTCGTTGGATACTAGGATTTCTGCTGATTGTTCCTGCAATTTTCTTGTTTATAGCAAAGAAAAGAAATGATCGTTTGACCGCAGAAATTCTTTCCAAAAGAAATCGTCTTGATTGGTTAAAATCTCAACTTGATTCAGGGAATGTCACATCGAACGGATCGAGAAAAAATCTTCTTCGAAGTTTAACAGCCCTACAATCTGTTGCATGGAACGAAGGTACAAGTTCGTGGGGTCCACCGTCGCTTCAACATACAACAGAAGGCCTCGAATTTATGGTTTGGGAACTCGACAAGAGATTGTCAACAGATGAAAAAGCCACACCATATCTCATAGGCGTGTACGCAAAAGAAGGCTCTTGGGACCTTGCAGTATTGAAAATCGAGGCCCCTGAAGGCTCGCCATTTAACATTGTAAACTGCGCACCAAAATTCCTTTTCCGTGGTGAAGAAGTGTTCATCGACACACTTCTGCATGGCCAATTAACCTACTTCCAAATTGATGTACTCGGTTCATCGAAGCGTGTTGAATTTGAATTGAATGGAAGATTGGATGGACAGCCATTTGCTGCAAAAATCCCTCACTCACTCTTGTTTGAGGAAGAATAACGCTCAACGACGGCGGTCTTCAGAATCTTCTAGGATTCTCTTCAAGATATCCTTTGGGGCAAGTTCATCACGAAGTGATGCAAGTGCTTTCTTCGCATCTTTTCCTATTTTTTTGGGCATGTGTAATTTCAGTAAAACAACGACATCACCATTTCGTCCTGATCGTGGGTGTGGTAATCCACGTTTTCGAATAGTTAAGGTTTCACCAGAATTTGAAAATGGTGGCACCTTGATCTCCAAAGTTGAGCCATCGATGTGCTCGAGTTCAACTGTTGTACCTAGCAGAAGATCGCTATAACCTAAGGGAAGCGACATAATCAAATCCGAACCACTTCGCTCAAACCAAGGATGAGGATCGACTTCAATCTCTATGAATAAATCACCTGGTTCACCATTTGCAAAGGTAGATGGCTCTCCTTTTCCTCTCATCCTCAATCGAGTACCATTCTCTGCACCCTTTGGAACTTGAAAACGCAAAGTTGTCGATTGCATTGTATTGCCTTGGCCTGAGCAATCATCACACGATTGAATCGGTGTTGAACCAACGCCACCACAATCATTGCATGGGCGAACTGTCGATTGTACAAAAGGCCCAATTTGTTCACGAACTTGGATTTGTCCTTGTCCGCGACAGGGTTGACAAACCTCCAATTTTGCATCTTTTGCACCAGTACCATCGCACGAATCACACGCTTGTGGGAGGTCAAGGGTCACTTCTTCCTGTGTCCCATTGTACACATCTGAGTATTCAACAGTATGTCGCACAAGAATATCTGAACCTCTTCGTTGCCTCGTGCGACGACGGCCCCCTCCGAATAAATTTGAGAACAAATCTCCACCAAACAAATCTTCGAGATTTATGTTGAATCCACCCTCAAATCCTGAAAATGGGCTGCCAGATGGCCCAGAATGCCCGAATCGATCGTAATGAGCACGTTTTTGACTATCGGAGAGAACCGCATATGCTTCTTGAATCTCTTTAAATTTCGACTCCGCATCTGGTTCGGTGCTTCTATCGGGATGATACTTTCGAGCTAACCTACGGAAGGCGTTTTTGAGGTCTTTCTCACTTGCGTCTTTTTCGACTTCGAGAGTTTCATAATAATCCCGTTTGTCAGACATCAGCACCCTCCCCGTAATGAGACGACAAAAACCCCCCTTTGAATATCACGCATCGAATTATCTACAAATCAAGGCCGCAAGATTGGCAGAATCGTTCACCCGATTGATTTGTAGCACCACATCCACGACATTGAAGCCCTCCAATCGACACAGTTTGAGGTTGAGATTGGGATGCTGAACTCATCATAGCCATGGATTCAATACTCTCGCTAGGAGTGATTGGTTGGTTCTTCGATATTGCTTGAGAACTTTCGAGCAATTCCCCGCTCGAAGACAAACTATCATCGATACCTCCTGAATCACTGAAACTCGTGATGCGAATCGCTTCATCATCTGATTCCTGGAGTAATTTCATCGGGGCAATCGGGCGTTGAGCTATTACTGGTTTGGAGGATGCCTGGGCTTGTAGTGTTGCATTTTTCTTTCGCTGTCGTTCATTTCTTGAATCACTCCCAAACCATGAGCCGACAAAGTCGAGAAACCTGTCCATAGGTGATGGTTGACGCACTGCACCAATCGTACCTGTTTGATGATGAGGAGAGTTTTGAGGATCGGCATACAGGTCACCGGTTGCTTGTCGAACAGTTCTCGACTCAGTTAACATCGAAACTTCGACCTTTTCCTCGCTGTCCAATTCAATTTCTTCTGGCTCACTTGATATCGAACCCACTTGACCTGCATACGATGTTGACGACGATAGTGTATCATTGAGGTATACCTCTTTGTCCCATACACCTTCTTCTTCTGCTTTGTATACGTCTTTGATTTTTTTCATTGCTTTTGACCGATGATATTCATGATCTTTAACAACATTCAATTTTCGTCGTAGCACAAGAAAGATGGCTACACATATTGAGTAGTAAACGACAACACCTATCCACGAATACTCGATTGTCGCTTTCAGAGGTGGAACACTAAAGTGAAAAGAAATAAAGAAAATAAATGGGGATAAACTTAGGAGAAGATTTGTCAACCCCTTCGCCATTTTATCACCCTTATCTCTTTAGCCATCCATCATTTTAATTGAAAGTATGCTTTTTTTGTTCATCAGCGATCGTGTGCAAATGACCCTTTTCGAATCAAGCCATCAATAAGACCGATTGTAAAACTCGTGTGAAGGAACACAAGACAAAGTGGACACCCGAGGAGTACAGAAAAAGAGCGGAACCGTACTGCTTGGGAAAAACCTGCAAAAATTAAAACACCAAAATAGAACAAAATTGGAAGCATTGAATATCTATGATTTGTCAAAAATAGTGCACTGGTGAGAAGCAATCCAATGAGAGGTAAAAACTCTACAAACCTAACTCGAGAAGGGTATTTTCGAATCAACTTTGTCCTCCAAAAGCCATACCTATGGCCCATTTTCCACCACTGAGAAAGTGTTGACCTTTTTTTCATTTGAATCGTAGCGATAGGAGACCTCGCTAAAATGTAACCTGCATCGAGCATTCTCATTGATAGTTCACTATCTTGGCTCGTAATGAATTCGGGGTCCCAACCTCCCAATTCTTCGATACATGCCCGCCTATGCAAAACAAACGCCGGGGTTTTTGTCGTCTCAAGTTTGTCAAATTTCGCAAATTGACCATCGCTATGACCAAGCCATGAACTGATTGCAGATTCAATCCATGCTTCTCTTCGAGTCGATAGAGAAGAATCTGGCAGAACTCTAGCCCCGAGGCCCGCAAGTTTCTCTCCATATTTTTTCTCAGCTTCATTCCAAGCCTTCAGTCTTAATTCGAGATAATCTTCATGTACAAATGCATGACCAATATGCTCCAAAACATAACGCACCGAATCTGGCAAAGCACTCATAGCGATGTTTCTTGCATGAGAGACCGACCGTTCTGGATTATCGAGTAAGATTATTTCCGGCATCTCTTTAGTACGTTGTTCTATGAATGCATGAAGGAGTTCAAGTGTTCGATCATCCGACCCACCATCCACAAGAAGAATCGCGTATTTTCTTGAGTCGATCGTTTGATTGGATAATGCCTTCAAACATCGTTCGATATGTTGTTCCTCATTGTAAATGGGTACGACCACAGCGAGTTCAGGTTGTGTTCCATTCACAATGCGGGTTTTGTTGAAATGCTTTTGATTCTTATGTTTCATCTCTTCTGACGCAACAGTTTCTTGAGGCGTTTGGGTATGGCTCGAATGATGTCAGGACCTAGAATCGCTCTCACCGGCATCAATGAAGGTATACAAGTTCGGGTAAAAACCACAACGAAAGGAGCAGAATCTTCAACGAAAATACAAGCGGCAATCCAACTTATTTTCCCAGATGCAGAACATCTTGACCTTGGAGAACCCACATTTGGTGAAAACAACAATCGCACACTCGAGTGGGAAGGGTTGTCAATGGAAACATTCCTAAAAAAGATACACGAACAACGAATTCTCGACACCTCATTGGACATGATGGCAAGGAAAATCGATGGCAATTCGTCAACGTTTGACATCTCTCGTCAATCTGCATCAGTTGGAAAAATTTCGTTCCCGATTCCCAATGAATATCCTTTTGGTGGTGTTATTGAGATCACCCTATCCGGTGAACATCTCATCGACTGGATACAATCTGCGACATGGCATTCAGGAAGAGAACGATTTCCAAGATTTGCAGGTGACGATTTCGAAATGCAAGATGATGGCGAATCAAAAGTTTGGCATGATTCTCGTTAGGTATCTCGCCAAATCTCTATCATGAGGCATCCAATCCGTTTCTAGCAGTTCATCGATAGAGATCCATTGATATTCTGCATGTTCAAACAACTGGATATTTCCTAATGCTTCATTCGTTGCTGTTGCAGATGTCAAAAAAAGCGAGTACCATCTACCTTTAATTTCATAGTCCCATCGACCCAATGTTTTCAATGGTGTGATATCAAGATTCAATTCTTCTAAACATTCTCTTTGTAAGGCATCTTGGACAGATTCGCCTGCCTCTAACTTACCTCCTGGAAATTCCCATCCTGATATAGCATTCTCGACCCTATAAGCTACGAACATCTCATTTCGTTCTGATGTTAAAGCAAGTGCAGCAACAGGGATTGATTTCACTTTTAGTGATGCAATGATTGAGGTTAATATTCGAATTGTTTTGTGTGTTAATTCGTCGACTGGTATAACTGATTCTGGAGGTAAGTGGATGAAGACACAGTTTTTCCGAAAGTTCTTTGCTTCAAGGGACAACAAAGTTTGCCTGTATGTTTCGTTACAAACAAATGAACCTGCGTCAATAGATTCTTCTAGATTCTTTTCTTCTTCAAATAAACGATTGAATGGTAGTTCGGAATACACTGCACCGTAATCATCAATGGGTTGTGAACGTATTTGTCGACCTTCATTATCTGGAATACGCATGTCAATCCAATTTGTTGCACGGGTTTCAACGCGGACATGGGTACAAGATTCGCACAATCCTAGATGAACAACAAGGTCAAATTGCACACCAGATTCAATTTGCTCTTTTGCGTAATTTGCTCCTCGTTTTGATACTGGTAATATTTTGAATTGAAAAATTAACTCCGTAGGGAATACATGTTTCATCAACTTTTGTACAACGAGCATACTCGCATTGGTTGTTGAATCGCCAAAGGGCTCAAAACCTGTCACAAGTATTCGCATGGGTTCCACGAATAAAGTGATGAAAACAAGAATTTGATTTCTTCGGTAGAAATTCATCGGCACATTCACAAAGAAGATATGGTGAACGAATGAACATGAGCGACCATGACGATGATCATGAATTGGTTGTCCAATACCCCACAAATGAAAAAAAATCGATCACCAATAGAATCGTTTCTACGTTAAAAACCATTTTTCATGAAATTACCTTTGGGGTAGGGACATGGGGGGCAATGAGGCCAATGTTCACGGCTGTTTTGGCCGGAATTCCATTTCTTTTCCTTGGACAACACTTCAACAAGGAGCACGGTAAAGCAAGGGATTGGACCCTTTTGCAAATTCCACTTGCTCTCACCGTTGTCCTTTGGATTGGACTTTGGCTTTTCTCCATTTTTGATGCATGGAAAACCGCAACAGGAATTGTTGCAACTTCAAACTAAGGCTTCCATAATTGGTCTGTTGGTCGTATCTTTTCATTTTTCATATCACTTAGGTCTGCAAGGTCATCGGAGTCAAACTCATTTGGTAAATCACCGGTGATGAAATTCATCAGTGATGTCGACTCAATGGCCCAATACATGACAGAATCTTCGTTGTTCGAATGACCAGGATGATCCGAATCTTCATGCGGTCTTGGGGATTCATACACAAGGTTAACCAAGCCTAAGAGATGGCCGACCTCGTGAACAACAACGCTATTTTCTACATCTTCTGCTGAAGGCCTCCCAAAGAAGCCTTCTGCCTCCTCAATACTATCTTTGAAGATGGCGATTGTTGATCCATCTACAGCTACGCCTAGAACAGAATCATCGACATATGTTCCAGACGGGAAAATAAGTTGCCAATACAATGTTGAACTACTATGAGGATGCCCTTCTTTTAGTTTCCAGCCCTGGTCCCTTACATCATCTGCACTCCAAGAATCGATTGAAAATGTGGCTTCAATATAATTGAATTTCACACCTGATGGCTTATCACATACATCCAAAATTCTTTCTTCAAGCATGGTTAAACTCGAAGACTCTGGGCGATAACCCGATTCAAAAACAATCTCAAATTCGAGACTTTTATGTTGATCTGAACGTAAGCAAGCCATCGTCAAAGAACCCGGAATCCCATGGTTTTCCAAGTCAAGTACATCTTTGATTGAATCAGACAGACAACCTGAAAGACTCGTAGAGATGATGAAGAAAGACATCAAAAAAGCAGTCGATAGCCTCTTCATAGATTGTGCTGCATACTGGTCTTAGAAAAATCTTCGTCACCAATCATCGGGAATCTCTAGAGGCGAAAACAACTGACCAGGACTTTGAACATTCGACAACTGTGTGCGAATAACTTGTTCCCATTGACGTAGCATCAATAGAGCACGGTCAAGTTCAATGTTGATTTCAATGAGCGTAACACGAATGAGCGTATCGAGGATATCCATTCGTTGAGCATCGGACCGTTCCAATAGTTTGTCTAGGGAAAATTGCTGAGCATTGTTCGTCGAAACCTCCCTAATTTCCCAAGGCTCTGTCAATTCGTTAGGTAGTTGTTGATTGGAAGACAAAGCATACTCTTGAAGTGAAGAAAGCAATTGTTTAATGTGCTTTTGAAAAACAAGAGAAACCTCAAACAAAGGCATTTTGAGTTGTTGAAGTAAGTTCACAACTCGCTCTTGAAAGACCACCATTCCATCAATAGTGGGCGTCTCTTTGGTCAAAGGATGACCTCACTACTTCTTCGAATTAATGTACTGCCAACCATATGCATTCCATTGCTCCATTGTCCAGCCCTCTGGAAGACCAGTTGGTGGAACAGGTGGTGCAGCAGGCATTGGCGCAGGTGCCGCAGGAGCGGCTTGTGGAGGAGGAATCGTTGGATTTGGTGGTGATTTGATTTCTGGGACAATTTTGTCACCATCATCCATTGACTCAACGACATCTGCTGTTTGGTCAGATTCATCTTCAAATGATTCCGAAATGAGCCTTCGACGCATTACCATCGACCATACACCAAAGGAAATTGATCCTAATGCAATGATGAAGAGTACGATGCTAAAGATCCCTTCTGACGCTTGTTGTGAAAGTGCTTCACCATCGCGTATCGTTTGTTCTTTAACAATGAGTGGGTCAACTGTCATCCTGTCCATCTCAACACCATCAACGAGTACGAGAACTCGATATTCGATGCTTTCACCTGCAACAACATCAGCTGTATCAGATAGCGTTGCGATGAATTCTTGATTGGCTGTCACGTCAAGGGTAATGACATCAGTTTCAGACCAAAAACCGCCTTCAATCAGCCGTTGTAACGATAATTGAACTTGGCCCGTGCCTCCAACATTGACTCCTTTGACAATCATACTTGACATCTGGCCTTGGGTAGGACTCGGGTTCGACCATTGCAGCGATGAACTTTCAGCCTGCAGGTCAACCATCGGACCAATAAGTGCCAGTGGCCAAGATGCAAATGGTTCAATCATCGAATTACCATTGGTATCAAATGGATTACCAGCTTCATCTGAACCTGAAATCCAAACATCAACTGTATATGATTGGAGTAATGTCGTAGCACCTGCGTCCGTCAAATCAAGAGAACCTGTCCAAAAGAATTGGTCTCCGAATGGTGTAATCTCTGGTAGCAAAACGCTGCCTCTCGAAATTTCTGCCTCTCCTGCCTTCACTCTGTAGTGAAGCACTGCAGGTTTATCGAAATCGAAACCATTTTCATCTCTCGTCTCAAGTTGTACAAGCAAATCATCGGCATTCCCAATCGAGAGAGGCATATTGGGTTCAACACCGCCAAGAGAAATACCGGCTATTGTAGGTTGGTCACTATCGACTGCTAGGCGCACTCTTGGAACAAATGGTGATTGGTCTTCTGCTAAGCCTGGCAGGTCATCTAACTTTAGTCGCAAATCAAGATGACCTGAACGTACAGATGGAACAAGCAAATCAAGAGAAAATTCTCCATCTAACCTTGTCGAAGTTTCCCATAGGAATTCAAAGTCCCCGAATGTAACATCAAACGCACCGGCTGGAGCTGGGGTTTCATCCTCTGAGAATAAGACTCTACCTGTAACTCGTAGTGCCTGTCCTGCACCGATGATGGTCTCATAGTTTTCGTCATTGTAGTGATTCACACCATTTCGAAGTTCAACTGCCCGGATGTGACCGCTCTCGGTATCGAATCTGAAGTCATTATCTAAACTCCACCAATCTTCACCTAAACCGTATTCAAGTTCGTGACACGGTGTGATTTCACCTACATTGCAAGGACGGTCGGTAATGAGTATTTTTGGAATGAAATGCGACTCTCCGTTTGTGTCAAAAATTTCGGGGAAGGTCCATGTTAATTGAAATCTTGCTTGAATCAAAATTTTGCTCTCATTTAATGGGTCAATTTCGACTGTTGAGTAAATGTTTGATACTGCAATGTTGGTTGAACCAGACGCCATCACCGCACGAGGTAGACCGTTGTCATCTTCTTCCATACTGATGAATATTGATGATTCGTCATCTTCGAAATCACCGCTGAGTGTGAGTTGAATGTATTGGATATCTTTCCAAGTATTCCGATCGCTAACAACGAGTTGTGCAGTGTAAAGAATACCTGGGTGAAGAGGCTGGTAATCATCGTGTCCGACAATTGTTGAATTGCCGATATCGACGCTGGGTTGGAATTCTTGACGAATCACATAAGTTACGAGATCTGCATCCCAGTCAGGAACTGTCTCTCCAGGCCTGTATCCACATGATACGCTACTTTGTGGACAAACTGGACCTCCACCCATTGCGACCTGATTGTTTTGACCATCTTTTCCAGAGACATAGAACGATACTTTTTGTCCGTGCAATAACATTGAATCATCGATCACCCCTTCAAAAATATTCAAGCCACCAACTTGAGTATCAGGTGAACCAATACTCATGAGTTCATATTCGTCTGCATTTGGCAACCCATCAAAATTGTAGTCAGTGCATCCGATTGCATCGCTTGCCCTACAGCCTATCCAATAGTGGAGTGAGATAGAATTTGGTGGATCAACGGAATCTTGTATCGTGATTGATATAGGTTGTCCACCACCTGTCGCAGCGTGTTGTTCTGACCCATCAATTGGCGTCGCTTGAATGACAAGTGGAGAATTACCATCGAGAACAAGGCGAATGGAATTGTACGAAGGATTCGCAAAGACCGAACCGTTCACCAGGTCAACAGCTTGTACGTAGAACACCATTCCTCCGGGGTGAGATTCTGTGGGTGAAGTGAATGTAAAGTTGTATTCACCGAAGGCAGGATTTACCTCTTCAAAGAGGACCACAGGCTCTCCAATTGGGTCACCATCATACGTCACATTTTGACCAATGATACGGATTGAGAAAGACCCTGCTTCTGGCATAAGTTGAGAACTTTCAAAATGAATACCTCCAGTAAATGTCAAATTATATCCACCACGTACCCAGTCAAAAGAATACAACTCTCGCCCAGTTTCTTCAAAGACTCGCAACCCGTCAAGTTGAATGTCATTTTCAATGACGAGGTCCATGTCTGAAGTTATCCACCCGTTTACTGCTACACCAAGACTATCTTCAACCGTAACAACTGCTTCAGCATCGGACTCATCATTCCAACTCCAGTTAACTATCGTTGGTATGCGAATCACCAATTCTCCTTTCGAATTGATGGAAGAAGAACAATTTGTGGTATCAAATTGAATAATACCTGCAGCATCTGATATTGTGCTGCACGAATCACCCAACTGCCACATAAATGACGGTGTTGGTCCATGAGAATTAAGAATTCCAATTGTTGCTTTGGTCACCCTGTCAACATCATCTCCGTGAGCCACCGTAGCGATTAAATTTCGATAGATTCCATCGGGTGCTGTTAGACCTCCTTCAAATTCGACGCCCACTGCACGGGTTTGCATCTTGTAGGAAATATCGATATTCGAAATCTTAACTCGACCTGATGTGGCTGCCTTGATCGCTATTGGAACATTGACGGTCCCCTCTCCGTTTTCAGGTATGAAATCATTGAATGCATCGATGAGGGATGGTGCATCTCGCACCACCGAGCCGACAGCTGATTCATCGGTTGCGACGATTGACGATTCATTGAGGAACAACAATGAACGCCAGTCCCATGTTCCATCGTTACCGATATCAATTTCTGGTCTATCCGGATATCCTTCTTCAAAATTCAATGTGAATTTGTCAATCTTTGGAGTTATTGTAGCATCATTGGTGGTAAGGAAAATAGCATACTTGAGTGTGTTTCCAGCCCCCTCTGTTGAGAAACTTGTCTCTTGGTTGTTCGGAGCCTCCTTCCAATTGGTGCCGTTATCATTTGAAACCATTACTGAAATTGAAGTGCCCACCGGTTCATCCGCAACCCATACAGGTCGAACTTTGCCGACCTTTGTACCGGTATTGAAATGTGGACTTGTCCATTCTCCCGAAGGTTGATATTCAGTTGCATATTCAATGTCAACCCACCAGGAAACTGCAGTTGAACCAATAAGTTGTGCTTTCCAAACAAGTTCGTTACCCGGGTAAGCAAAGTGGATTGTTTCATTGCTCACAACAGGTTCCCAATGCGTCCCATTGTCTGCAGATATCCAATAATCGACACGGTCACCAATAGATGATGCTGACCAGTACGCCTTCATGTTGGCTGAAAGAATCTCATCGCCGCTATTCACGACAGGACCATACCATGTGGTTGTTCCGGGAGCAGGTGTCGTTTTGTAGGTCCAGCCTGTCCCAAATTCTCTGTAGTATAACGTGGAGCCGGACCAGGTGGAATAACCTGAATCAACGGTGATAAATCGCTTTCCATCATATTGCAGGCCGTAACCGAGGGGGGAAATTTGGCGAACGCCTTGTTGCGGTACAAGGGAAGATGATTGGCCTGAAATGGACCATGCTTCCAATTGATCTCTGTCGTTGTAGTACTGATCTTTTTGGCATCGCATAAAGAACGTCGATTCGTTTACTTCGAGACCACGAACAAGTTGGCCTGTTCTTCCACAATCCCAACTAGAACCCGATGAGGAGGAGAATGTGTACATGCTGTCACCACGCTGATATTGACCTGTACCGTCGCTGCTAAAGGTGTACGGAACGATGGATCGAGCGGAGTTGTGGACAATCCATACGACATCTCTTGAGTGGTCGTAAGCTATGGCAACATAGTCTTGCAATTGTGGTGAAACATCGTAGGAGTCTATGCATGTCCACACATCGTCTCTTGAAACATCCATCTCGACGACGCGATGGTACATGACTGGGGCTGTTGAACCATAGGGATATTTGTAGCCGGATAAGATGCCAAACAATCGTTCGTCATCGGTGAGCGTCCAATCTCTAAAACCATACATTCCGTAATAACTGCTCGAATGCTTTTGTGGAAGAGTACACTGCGCTTTGTCAAGTGTGATTGTTGATTCGATGGTTGCGTTGTTTGGATATAATCTCTTGACGACGTTATGGAATGAAGATGAGGACCATGTTGACAAAAATAACCAATCATGATGCTTGAGGATTGCTCCTTGTCCTTGAGCCATAAATGTCGTAGCTGTCTTACTAACTTGTTGGGAGAATCTTGATTCAGTTGCGTTTGATGTGTGAGGTTGCCTTAAGGAAAAGGAACCGTTGTCTAACCATGCATTTGAGTTTGGGTCTTCTATTGCATCGTTTCCGTGAGGATCAAACAATACCGTTGTATTGCCCATTGCAAGTGTAAGGTCATCGCTTCTATCATCAACGAGTGTATCGAGTCCTTTCACCCAATCTTTTCGTTCATCCGTTACCAATTGCGACCATCCTGTTGCTGATGCTCCCGACAATGTCAAACTGACATCTGTAACCAGAGCACCCTTTGGAATTTGGATTTCAGCTCCTGTATCAGGGTTCCCTCCCTGATAGAGTGCAATATACTCCGACGAGCCATCCTTGAAATCGTAGATGTGTCGGGCAACGCCAGCAGCTTGTGCATCATCAACAACATTCGTGAAAACAGGCGACCATGGTGTAAACATCATAATGAATATGATGAAAATTGCCGCTCGGCTCGACCGAATTGAATTCATAGCATAGCCC